>Ga0315279_10000194_pt1 | contig 130169 bp, 128 predicted proteins | sample YL17G06_20_MG_FD_203694 | JGI IMG/M metagenome (GOLD analysis project Ga0315279, IMG submission 203694) | Sediment microbial communities from Yellowstone Lake, YNP, Wyoming, USA - YL17G06_20 | ecosystem: Environmental > Aquatic > Freshwater > Lake > Sediment | place: USA: Wyoming | collected... | reverse complement strand
TTGAGCGGATATTTTTCCACATGACATCAATTCAGGCTTTTTTCGGGGGACTTGTTGCAGGAAAAATGGGGGACGGAACGATAAAAGCTGGATTGAAGCATAGCCTAGTCCTGATGCTGTGCGGTTACGTAGCCCTGAAACTCTTCCTATGAGGTGACAAAATGACTAAAGGATTCCAAAAGCTCATCCGGGACAAACGGGCTATAACTCCAGTTCTCAGCAATCTGCTGCTGACGGTCGTGGCTGTCGCTGCCATGGCACTTGCCACAACAGCAACTTATGTCATAACGACCAACCTTCGAGAAACAATGAGTGAGCGCGTGATAATAGAAGATTTGTGGTTCAACAATTTGAATGAAGGCATTGATGTCTACCTTCGAAATGTCGGCCAAGTAGCCATCCAAATCTCCCGGGTCTATGTGAACCACACTTCCCAGTCTTTGGCAGGGCCCTTCAGGCTCGAAATAGGAGAGCATATGTGGTTCGATATTTCGCAAAATTGGATTTCGGGCAGCATATACTATGTGGATATTGTTACAACTAGGGGGACGCATATTGGAGACTACTTCAAAGCGCCCTGAGCGGACGGTAGATACGCTAGTTCCAATGTAGTTCTTTGAATTTCTAAGCAGCTCGCGCGCAATGGACGATGAACTCAACACATCAGAGATGCGAGCTTGGATACATGCGCAAGAGTCTTAGACGTGCTTTCTAAAGCTGTCTAGCTGCTGACCCTTGCCAAAAAGAATGCCCAACCTTGAAATTACCGCGGAATCAAGAAATATGGAAATGCTTGCGGGCAACTGACCTATAAAAAGCGTCTCTTACTTCGTTCTTGTCATTTTCTCTTTCAGGTTGTCTATTGCTTCCTTTTGGTTTTTAGCTTCGATTGCCTGAATATTATACAATTCTGCCATTTTCCTCGCATTGTCATTTAGCTTGGGAATTGCGATGAGGTAGGCAGTCTCAGGCGATACATCAAATATCTTTGCGAACAGTGCAATGACAGGCTGTTCTGATATGATGTTATCAGGTGACGTTGCTAGATCAATCACCGTTACTCTTTTTGCGGTTTCTCCTCTTAAGGCAACTATGTCAAACATGTGATTAGCCCCGGATTTCCCTTTCAAGAAGGCAGGGCTATTTACCTCAAATCCGTTCTGCACAAGGAACTCACGTATAGGTGAAATCAAAACCCAGCCTCCAGCGGCTTCTCTTCTAGCCTCTTCTTTCAGAGCGTAAGTATAAACGTCCTTGATAACTGCGTTCTCGAATGTGAAATCTTCATGGCAGTCACGGCAGAATAGTTTGACAACAGGAATGTCAAAACTCTTGCTGCAGTCCTTGCAGGTACACCAAGTTCCGGCCCGTCTATAATCAACATCGGATTTTCCAAGTTCGTCATGACATTTTTGGCAGATGAGTTTGTCACCTTTTTGGAAGTTTTCTTCCACATCCATGTATCCGCATTTGACATGTTCAATTAAGGAACTCTTTTTGATGTTGAATGATTTGCAGTATGGACAGCAATAGCGGACAGAAATACCTGCAGAATTGCATTTTGGGCAGAAGATAACTTCATCGTGAAGCTTCCTCGTGAGTATTTCCGCTTCATATAGCTTGTTAAGGAATGCTTCGGCCCTTAAGGGGTCTCCGACGATAGTTTCAACCGTCTCGTACCGATATCCAAGTTTAGGGTCATAGATAGGCTCAATTTCGTTGAGTTCACCACTTAGGAATTTGCTCAAGAATAATTGCGTGTTTCGATCCTTGTAAAGTTCTAACCGTTCTGCTTTGCCCGTCGTTGTATTTCACTCCAGGACTAATATCGTTCTAATTGTTCTGAGATCTGTTAACACTTCCTCTTCAAACCGTTTAAACATTTCCAGAGAACGAGCCTTATCACCGCGTGTGCCCCGAACCCTTGGCTGTTGAACTGCACACTGACCTCATACATCGGATTGATTTAGGCTTCACACGCTCTTTTGGCCAAAAAATCGGGATTGTGTGGCAGAATTCTTCGACGCTACCCTTTTTAATGGGAACCTTCATATTTCCAGCACATATTCAACTTAACGGTGATCAATAACATACGGTGAAATGCTTGGCATCTCAATCCGCCCCAAGACGTCCGGTCATTCGCTGGATAACATTGAAGGGGTTAATTGCAATAATCGTGTTCTTGGCGGTGGCAGTGTTAGCTGAATATTTTGTTGTTTTATACGCCATGGGTTTAGGCGTCAAAGATGTAGTTGCTCTGAAAATCGATTGGCCAGTGACGATCATTATCAGTCCATTGTTTCACCTAGTTCCAACGGCCATTATTATTACGCTTTTGTTCACTTGGATATACTTTACCAAGAAGCTTTCAGCAAAATCGCTACAGACGATAGGGAAAACAGGCGCTTCCGGCGGCAGAAGGATGGGAATGAAGCAACCAGTAACTAAGGCAAGTCAGACTACAAAAAGCTCTCCTAACACGACAAAGCCAGGCCTCACAATAGTTAGAGGCATTTCCAATCTATGGAAAAAAATATATTTCGCAAGAGCGACCATTGAAAGCGCCTTCGTCGTGTTTCTGGCTTTTCTGGCACTTGTTCTTCTAGTGTCTTTGCTGGCCTATCCGGCGCTTATCTATCAGGCTATAGCGGGTTCCTATCAAGGCAATTCTTCACTGTACAACTTTGTCGTATCTATCGCCAATTCTTTAAGGGGCTTTGCAGAAGTTGTGTCACCCATCGGTTGGATCGCTACTGCAATAAACAATGGCCTGCTGGCCATCGCCCCTGGCATTAGAGGCATTGGTCTTGGCCTTGGTGGTTTAATCAGCCCCTTGGCAAGTTTGGATCCCGCCGGTAAGTACTTGGTCCTTCAAAACGTTGCGGCGTGGATTTCAGTTCTGTCAATTCTGTTTTACGGGGAATATGCCGGAAAAAGCTATCGATACAGGAAGAAGTAGAGAAATCAGGGGATTTCGATGGCTGACCACCCCCGGTTTGGTCCGGCTGGGGTTCCTCCATCATTCAGGTTTGTCAAAGCGGTTTTAGCAGATGTCCCAAGACTGTTGCGAGAAGAAGGTCTTGACGCCTTTGAATATGAGGCGGTGCGCTGGGGGAAGAAACCACAAATAAAGAAAGAGGACGCCGAGGAACTCGGCTCAGCGGCTATGGAAAATGACGTGTGGCTCAGCGTGCACGGTTCTTATTTCATAAACTTCTGTGGCAGGAAGGAAATTCTTGAAGCAAGCAAACAGCGGCTGATCGCGTGTGTGACCGCGGCCAAATGGATGAATGCGCGCGTCGTCGTTTTTCATCCAGGGTTCTACGGTGAAAATTCGCCCAAACAAGCTCTCAAAGCATGTTTAGAGGCTTTGCAAGAGATAGTTGAAACCATCCAGTCACGAGGAATCAATGATGTCAAAATCGGTCCCGAAACAATGGGCCGGCTTTATCAACTCGGCAGTTTAGATGAGATACTGGAACTGTGCGAAATGGTTGAACAAACGCAGTTGGTAGTCGATTGGTCGCATTTGCACGCAAGAGACCAAGGGCGGTTTCGCACAGTTGATGATTTTCGAAAGGTTGTCGAAAACGCAGAAAACAGGCTTGGGACAGAAGCAGTGAAGAACATGCACTGCCACTTTGCAAAAATCGAATTTACAAGCAAAGGCGAGAAACGCCATCACACACTGGAAGAAACACGCTACGGACCAGAATTTGAAATGCTGGCAAGTGTAATATCCGAATTCAGGCTCAAACCCGTTATAATAAGCGAAAGCCCAATCCTAGACATAGACGCCGCAAGAATGCGTGACATACTCCAGAAGGAGTGGAGCAGGAGCTAAGTTAGCAAGCTTGCTGCGATACATTTTTCTATCAATTCGCCCAGTGCTGTTTATGGGTACATGTTTTGGTGCGACTCAAAGGTTTCCAAAAACTAACGTCAATCGACGATGCGTTGCAAAAGTTCTTTGCAGTTCTAGAGATCAAGCGGCTCAAAACCGCTACCGTTTCCCTCGATTCAGTCTTGAACCGCGTTCTGGCCGAGAATGTTGTCGCTGAAGTGGACGTGCCAAGATTTGACAGGTCGGCGGTTGACGGATACGCTGTTGAAGCTGAAGAAACCGTTGGAGCAACACAATTCAAACCTAAAATCTTCCTGCTCACTGACAAGAATCGAATAGCGGCTAAGGAGGCAAAACAGGTCTGGACTGGAAACCAGCTTCCTGAAGGCGCAAACGCCGTGGTGATGCTTGAAAACACCAAGCTGGTGAAAGGCAAAATCCACGTTTGGAGCCAAGTGACACCGGGCGAGAATGTTTCAAGAAAAGGTGAGGACATTCAAAAAGGAGATGTTGCAGCACAGGCTGGGACTCGTTTGAAGCCGCAACATCTGGGGCTGATAGCAGCTTTGGGCATAGACAAAGTCAAGGTGTTTGACAAGCCTAAAATCGCTGTTTTAACTACAGGAGATGAGCTTGTAGAGTTGGGCAACAAACTGAAGGAAGGCCAGATTTTCGACATAAACAAGCTTGTCCTCTGCGCCTTGTGCCGTGACATAGGCGGTGAACCGCTGGATCTAGGCATTGCAGAAGATGATGTGGATGAGATTTCTGAAAGGCTGAGAATCGGACTTGGACAGTCAGACGTTATGATAACTTCCGGAGGGACAAGCGTTGGAGGTTCAGACCTCGTTCCGGATGCTGTCAACAGGATTGGAAAACCAGGCGTTATCGTTCACGGTATCGCCATGCGTCCAGCTATGCCCACAGCTCTCGCCGTAGCAAATGGGAAGCCAATATTGATTCTTCCGGGTAACCCAGTTGCGGCGATAATAGGGTTTGAAGTGTTCGCAAGACCATTAATATGCAGGTTCCTTGGAATGAAACGAGTGGAGCCTAGACTCTCAGTGCAGGCTAAAATGACCAGAGGAATTACTACATCTTTGGGAAGAAGGAATTTTGTCCGGGTGCGCGTTTTTCGGCAAAATGGTGAGTTACTTGCAGAACCTATCAGCGCTCGGGGTTCAAGCATGATATCAACGATGACAAAAGCTAACGGCTATGTTATCGTTCCTGAAAACCGAGAAGGCTTGGAAGAAAAAGAGTCGGTTTCTGTCCAACTGTTTGACATTGTGGAAGGCTGATGAGAAATGTTCAGGAAACTATTGACTTTTGATGAAGCGAAAAAGGCTATCGGAAGCCAGCTTAGAGCCAAACCATTAGGTGTCGAAGAAATTTCTCTCCTGGAGTCAAGCAATCGCGTCCTAGCCGAAAACATAACTGCCGACATGGACATTCCACCTTTCAATCGATCCACGGTTGACGGATATGCCGTCCGAGCAGAAGACACGTTTGGCGCAGAAGAGAACAGGCCAGTCGTGTTACACGTTTCTGGAACGGTGATCATTGGGGAACTCCCCGTAACGACTGTCAAGAATGGCAAAGCTGCTGAAATTGCGACGGGGGCGCCTATACCGAAAGGCGCAGACGCAGTTGTCATGACAGAATATACTAGCCGAAAGGATGATGAGGTCACAGTTTACAGCGTCGCAGCCAGAGACGAGAACATCATGAAGGCTGGTGCGGACATCAAAAACGGCGAAATCATCCTCAAGAAAGGGCAATCGTTAGGTTCAAGGGAAATCGGCGTCTTGGCGGCTCTGGGCAAGGCGAAGGCAAAAGTCTTTGCAGTTCCGCGAATTGCCGTTCTTTCAACAGGACCTGAAATAACCGAACCTGGCAAGAAATTGCCTCCTGGGAAGATTTACGACATAAACGCCTACACGTTAAGCACAGCCGTGCTCGAAAGCGGGGGAAAACCAGTTTACTTGGGGGTTTTCCCCGACAACCTAGACGAATTGCATAGAGCCCTTAGACGTGCGCTTGCTTCCTCAGACATGGTTGTGACTTCAGGCGGAGTCTCAGTAGGTCCAAAAGACATCATGCCCAAAGCGTTGAGTGCACTTGGAGAACCGGGCATAATTGTCAGTGGGATTGCAATCAAACCAGGAAAGCCCACAACAGTGGCTTCTGTTGCTGGAAAGCCAGTGTTTTCACTTCCCGGCCATCCAACATCAGCCCTGCTGACTTTCCTATTATTCGTCCGCCCGCTAATTCAAGTCATGAGCGGGAGAAAACCCGAGAAGACTTCAGAGGTGAAAGCTCTCGCATCGATGAGAATGTTCCCAGCAAAAGGTCGAAGAACTTTCATCATGGTAAACCTGAAGCGAGAAAAGCTAAAAGGACTGATTGCCGCGCCCGTTCCGACAGGGCTTTCTGGAGCTATAACAACACTCGCAAGAGCTGACGGATTTGTGGAGATCGCTGAAGACGTGCAGTTTGTTGATGCTGGCGAATCAGTCGCAGTGCAGCTTTTCAGAACTGAAAGTCATCAACAAGTCAACTAGTCGAGTATCAAGAAAGGAACGCTAGCTGAACGGACGTCTCAGTAGTCAGTTCATCTAGCTTTCAAATACTTTTCTTTTCGCCCAAGCGTATACTGTGAAAACCCACGTTAGAACAAGGTAGGCTATGGCGCTTACGCCGAGAAGATAGTCCACTTGTAGAATATAGTAAATCATGAAGGCTGAAAATGTTGTTCCAACAAAAAACAAAATCATCACAAACCAAATCGCCCAGACTCTTTTTTTAAGCACCCCATAAGCAGTTATTAGGCTAAACATGCCGACTATCCCTAAGTGTGGGGCAAAGCTGGCGATTGGCAGTAAAACAAGAAAGATTATTCCGGCAATTGCGTAGAAAGCAAACGTTGCAAACATACCTTTGCTTTCGATCTTCAGCCTTGATCCAAGCGACATTTTTTCATTCACCTTTAAGCTTAATGCATTAACAGTATCGTTAATAAGTTTAATGTTCCACCATCCCATTTAAGGTCACACTCTGCAAATCATAGTTAGAAAGTAAAAGAGCGTGCGCTGCTACAAAACTTATATGGTTGTGAACAACGAATCCATTGAGGAAAAGAAATGTCTAGGTTTAATGAATCTGTCGAGAAAATAGTTCAGACTTTGGAATTGCAGAACGTGCCAATCGGAGTAAGGTTCTCTGAAACCCCAGATAGACAAGGGGTCGAAAGACAACTGAGGATTTGCGAAGCTCTTGATGTTGTTAAGCGAGAAAACGTGGTAATCAACCTTTCAAAAGAGAATTGCACTTGCCGTGGCGGTAGTTACATTGCAGGCTGGCAAGCTCTTACCTTGGAGGAATTTGCAGCCCTTTTTCTAGCGGCCAATGTTTATGAATCAAAAAAAGTTGCAGAGGCTTCGGTGAGCAAACAACTCAAACCAGAATATAGAGGCAGATTTCTTATTTTAGGCCCTCTTAACAAGTTCGAAACAAATCCCGACATGGTTCTTTTCTTCGTAAACCCTGCACAAGCAGATCGAATCCTTGGCTTGGCATGCTTTGAAGGAGCCGAACCCTCCATACATTACCCTGCCAGTACCGTCTGCTCCACCATCAGCAACACCTTGGCAAAAGGAAAACCTGACGTAAATCTCATCTCGACGTTTGAAAGAACGAGACACAAATGGTCTCCAGACAAGCTTATAGTGACTCTACCTTTCAAGGATTTCATGACTGCCGTGAGAAGCATTGATTACTCTGGTTATGGAAAAAGGGCTGTATCTCAGAGCGCGCGCTAGAAAGAGTTCCCGTCACTATCCGAGATTCATAACATTTTTACATCATCTTCTCTAGTTATCCAAGAGGGAATTTGAAGATGGTTAATTGTCCAGAATGTGGGAAACCATTGAAAAAGGGCACGCGCAAGGCTAAGTACTGGTGCGAAAACAGCGTTTGTTCCGTTATATTTGTTCGTCATCCTGACACGCAATCTATGATGGAGATAACATACAAAGCCAGAGCTCGCTCCTGAGTGCGCGCTCTATTTTCTTTTTCTGAAAAGCATCACATTCTCGTAATTGCGCGCTAATTCTGAAAAATCCTTTAATAACGGATTGGTCAGAGACTTCAATCAGCCATGGAGATGACGGTGATGGCAGATCGATTGATTTCGTTCGTGCAATGCTCTTCATTCAGTAATCGTGCGCGCTTCCGACCGAGCATCGATTTCCTAATATTTTGTCTCTTAAGCGCTGCCACGCTTACTTGTCGGAGGAATCTTCCGTGATTTTTGGTCTAGTTCGAAAGTCCAGATACGAAGAGTTGCATAGACAGTTAGATGAGTTAAAGGCATACATGAAAATCTTGACTAGTGAGGTGGAAAAGCTTCGAAAAGAGGCTAGAGAGTTAAGAAGCGAGACTAATGCGTCTAAACAAAGAATCTCGCAGCTTCAAGGAGAAACAAACAACCTGCGTTTCCAAAGGGAGGAACTCGCAAATTTTGTCGAAATCCTCACCAAAGAAAGGGGAATCTTTCAACAAATCATTCAAAACCTTAGCCAAGCGACAAGGAAACAAAAGCAGACTAAACCTTAAATTTTGGTGAAACTGCTTTTTTTTAGCAATTCCACCCGCGCTAAATCATTTGTAACAATTGATGTTCTTTTCAACATTGCTTGAAGAGGTCGTCAAAACTCAGATTGCACAGAAAGCGCGGTCAAAAAAGTTTTCGCAGTTCAATGTAAAATCCGACCGGACACTGTGTGGCGCGAGCCAACTCGTCTCCCTTCGAACCTTTCGCGCGCAATAAGTTTTATCTTTCGTAGTCGGTTTGTTCAATGGGTGTTGGTATGCCTTCATGGACATGCCCGAATCCAAAATGCACATTTGATAAAAGGCTCGAGTCTGGGCAGCATTGTCCACTATGCGGGGAAGAAGCAAAAGGGTTCAATTTCACCGAGTTTGGCAATATATTGAAAGAGAAGTGGAGCCTCAAGAAGTCGATGATGAGGTCCAAAGAACAAGAGAGAGTCTTAAGTAGAATGAAGTTCTGTCCAAAATGCGGTTCCACAAACGTCAATTTTCTCATCTACTTCCGCCCTTCCATTTGGAAATGCCTTGACTGCGGCTATGAAGGTGCCCTGATAGTAGAAGACGGCAAGCTTGCAGACAAGATACAAAAACGCTACCAAAGCAACAAAAGAAAACGAATCTAGAACGTGCACCCACCTGCGCGCGCCTTCCTATTTTCTTCTTCTGAATAACATTGTTTCATTATGGCTGCAGACGTACTCAAATCCGGCTTCGATGAGTTTCTTGGCCTCATACACATTACTGGCCACTGCCGAACGGTGTTCATCACTCTCAAACTCTACTAGCTGCGCGTAAATCAAAGTATCAGCAATATTCTTGTGTCCCAATAACTTCATCACATACACGATGTCTTTTCCTATGATCCTCCATTGTTGCTTTCCAATGCCTCATAAATGCCATCCTGTACAAATCTTCACATCAGTGAGAGCATTAAGCTTCAGAACGAACTTGCCTTTTCTTAAGGAGGCAACGAAAAAGTTTAGAACCTAGCGTCAAGATAAGCAGAAGCAGGAAGTGAAAGAAGCAATATGAGCGATCATGAACTATTTGTTTCTCAATCAAACGTCTTTGGCGGTTTTCAGAAGTCTTTCGAGAAAGCAAACTACATAATCTTGGGCGTTCCATTCGACTTCACCAGTACATATCGCACTGGAGCTCGATTTGGTCCCAACGCCATTAGACAAGCATCACTTAACATTGAAACTTACAGTTTGCGCACGGGAATGGACGTTGAAGATCTGCTGTTGCATGATTTAGGCGATCTGCATGTCGCTGCAAGCACTGAAAAAACCTTGGAAACCTTGGAACGCGTCATCAAAAGCATAATTGAAAAAGGAAAGAAGCCCGTAACAATCGGTGGAGAACACACGATAACCCTCGGCATTGCTAGGAGCCTCAGAGAGAAAGCTGGAGAAACAGCGATAGTCAGTTTCGATGCGCACCTTGACTTACGAAATGAGTTCTTAGGGCTGAGACTCTCTCACACAACCTTCATGCGAAGAATAAACGAAGAAGTAAGACCCGCGAAAATCATAGAAGTCGGCACAAGGGCAGTCTGCAAGGAAGAACTGGCATACGCAAAGAAGGCGGGAATAGAGTTTCTAACAACTCAGCAAATAAGAAAAGAGTGGAACAAGCGAAGCGCCAATTGGCTGAGGGAAAAGCTGGAAGGATACAAGCACACCTACTTGTCAGTTGACATGGATATTCTTGATCCTGCGTACGTTCCTGCGGTGCAAAACCCTGAGGCAGACGGGCTCGAAATGTCTGTTTTGCTCGACATCTTGGAGAGTGTGTGCAATAGTCGCGTAGTGGGCTTCGACGTCTTAGAGATTGCCCCGAACTACGATCAAGGCGTTTCAGCCATTCAGGCTGCAAAAGTGATTTTCGAATTGCTGTGCTTACTAGAGAAATCAAGGAAACCGTAGCTTAGGATGAAAGACGCAGCAGGAGTATTATGATGAGGAAACTGGAAACCTAGACATCATTAACGCATTCACTCTTCAACATTTTTGCAATGAAAAAACCATTGCACCGATGTATGTGCGGATAAAGTCTCTGACATTTTTCCAACCCTCTTAATCCTGGCAAACCTATTTTCGGCGTTATTTCGGTCAGCACGAACTCCGGATGCCATTTCATAAACCGTTCAATTAGCATTTCATTCTCTTCAATCGTTATGCTGCACGTGGAATATACCAGTGTTCCCTCTGGCTTCACATATTCTGAACAGTTGCTCAACATTTGCCATTGAATTCCAGCCATCTTTTCAGCGGAACTTGACGCAAGCCTCCATTTGGCTGAAGGCATCTTTGCAAAAGTGCCCGTGCCCGTGCATGGCGGATCCAAAATCAGCAAATCAGCCTTTGCAACCAACGGCAAACGGACGCGTGCATCAGCAATTATCGGCTGGGCAATTTCAACGGCGGTCTTGACAATTTCATTTTTCCATGTTGTCATTCTGCGTTTTGAATAGTCCAGGCTGATGATCTCGCCGTTGTTCTGCATTAGCTGAGCGAGATAAGTGGTCTTGGCTCCGGGTGCTGCACAAACATCCAAAATAGTCATACCGCGTGTTGGATTTCCTGCTTCTACTGCAAAACAGCTTGCCTTGTCCTGAACGTAAAGCAAACCTTCTTGAAAAGTTGCCGTTCTGGTTACGGGTTGTTGTGTGGCTGTAACCTCGTACGTATACGTCAGCTCATTGACTTTCTCAATGTTGATACCGTCTTGAGAAATCCTCTTCAGGATCTCATTCTCGTCAGCCTTAAGGGTGTTTATCCGCACGTAAGTCGGAGGTGGCTTTGTGTCCGACTGTAACATATCGATAGTTTCGCTTCTACCAAAGAGTCCTAGGCAATATTTCACAAACCACGATGGGTGAAAAGTCCGGAGCCCGATTTGCTCCTCGTCGCTTGCGCCTTCAAACACCGATGCTGCTCTTTGAGTCAATAGTACGCCTAGAATTGGTTCGACTGGTTGCAGCGTTTTCCACCCCAAAATGGAGCGAGCAAGTTTTGCTATGTTCTCGGCTTCATCAAAATCTGCTCTCGACCAGTTCTTAGCAATTCTCGTCTGGTATACATAGAGTCTTAGGAATGCTTGCGTTCCAAGGTTGAATTCGCTTAAAGAATTTGGCTTTATGGTGTTGTTTATGAACTTGTCTATGAAGTTCTGTCGTCTCACGGTTTCAGAAACAAGCAGATGAGCCATCCTCACGGCGTTGTGATCAGTTATGCCCAGCTGTTTGACTGTTCTTGCCAAAGCTAAAGGTTCGCTCAACCTTCGCATTTGCATCCAGCTGAGGGTTTCAATTGAAAGCGTCCAAGCTTCCTTGAGCACGGCTTTTGCACACGTCCTCTAAGCCATCAAGAATGAAGTAGACGAGAATTAAAGGCATTCCGTATTTCCTGCGCGCATGTTCCCAAGGTTTGTTCAGAAGAAGGAATAAATACTCTGGTGTTGTATCAACAAGCTCGGTGCTTCAAATGGGGTATTCAGAAACACAACTCTAAACCTGTTCTCAGACGAAAACAGCCCCCTAAAAAATCCGTGAAAATGAATCTTTTAAGAAACGAAAACAAGGAAAGAGAGGTTACAACTGCTGATCACCGAGCATTAGGTCGGCAACTGGATTTGTACTCTATCAATGAGGAAGTAGGCAGCGGTTTAGTCCTATGGCATCCCAACGGAACCATCATTCGCAAAATAATCAGAGACTTCTGGGAAGATGAGCACTTGAAGAACGGATATCAGCTAGTCTGCACCCCCCACATAGCTCGCGAAGAACTTTGGCGAACATCAGGGCACTTGGCCTACTACGAGCAGAACATGTACCTTTTCGAAAAAGAAGGCGAAAAGTACGTTGTCAAGCCGATGAACTGCCCATTCCACATCCAAATCTACAAGGCCAAGCCCAGAAGTTACAGAGACTTGCCAATACGATACGCAGAATGGGGAACAGTGTACAGATATGAACGATCAGGGACGCTGCAAGGGCTACTGCGAGTTAGAGGGTTCACACAGGATGATGCCCACATCTTTTGCGCACCACAAGATGCCTTGCCAGAACTGGTCAGACTTCTAGACTTCAACCAGCGCATGCTGGAGAAATTCGGTTTCGAAGAATACCGCACATACCTTTCAACCAGAGACCCACAGCATCCAGAAAAGTACATGGGCACGGAAGAACAATGGGTCGAAGCCCAGAATATTCTGGCCAATGCCCTCAAACAAAGGAATTTCGTTTACAAAGAAATTCTAGGAGAAGCAGCGTTTTATGGTCCGAAAATCGACATCAACGTAGTTGACGCTTCACAAAGGGAATGGCAATGTACCACTATGCAATTTGACTTCAACCTGTCTATGGGCTTAGTGGTTGTTGATGATTCTTGTTTTTGTTGTTCTGTGTTTTCTCCGTTCATTTTTTCATTTCCTTTTTGCGTGGTTTGTTCCAGTATGGGCTTAGGCATTTTGGGCATTTAATTGGGTGTTCTTTTCGTGGTATCCATGTGTGGTTGCATCGTTGGCATGTTAGTGTTGGTAGTTTTGGTATGGTTTCTATGGGTTCTAGTGTCCATTTGATTTTTGCTTTTTCTGTCATTTTCTCAACCTTGTTTATATTATAATGATGGTATAGTTGGTTATATATGTTGTTCTTAATCTGTACTACGTGTGTACAGTTTGTTTGATGTTGGGTTCGTTTAGGTTTCGGTTTTTTGATGGTGTTTTAACGTGAGGGTTCGGTTTTACGTTTCCATTGGTTTGGTGTTGGGTATGGAGTGGTGTCCATGAAACTTGGCCTTAGGATGGTTTCAACATTGTTTTGAGTTCGAAGTATGTTTTGGTGTTTTTGTTTTTGGCCTGTTGGCCTTTGGTTTTTGTGGTTGTTGTTTGGGTATGAGGTTTGTGGGGAGAGGGTTGTTCTTCTTCCCTTGGTTTGTTGTTTTGTCGTGCGCCTCTGGCGTATGTTGTTGTGGTTTGCAAGTTCATCGTGCATGTTGCTCGTGATGTTTGCGTTTGCAAGTTCCTTTAGGTTGCTTGTTGGCCTTTGGCCTTGGTTTTTATTATAAGTGGATTCTAGTTTCTGGTGCTAGTGAGTGTATTCTAATTTGTGGTGCTCTCAAGTGCTTTGTTTTTTCCTGATGCGTTGTTGATATTGCTATTTTTGGTCTTTTTTTTGTTTTGTTTGCTATCTAGCGTGGTTTGGGTTTTGGGTGCGCTTGAGTCGGTGTTCTGGTTTTGCTAGCGCGTGTACGCGCGTCACTTCGGTTTTTTGGTTTTGCTTATGGTAGTTTCGGTAGTTAGTGCATGTGTGCGCTTGTTTGTTCCGAGTGTTTCGGGCGTTGTATCTGGTTGTGTTGAATTTGGTTAACGTTGGTATCTGTTCGTGTTGAATTTGGTTAACGTTGGATTGTAATCTTGGGTTAAATCCGTGTGGTTTCTAATTTTTTGGGGCTGATTCATTTGGTGTCTAATTCTTTGTGCCTGATGCATGTGGCTCGTTTGTTTACTCTGTTTTGTTGTATTTGATGCGTGGTCGTGGTCTGAATACTTGATGGATTCATGAACTGGCCGTGGTGGAAGGGAATGGGAAACCCTGAGCGTCCTTTATGGGCTTTGCCTATGGCAAAGAGCGAAAGGGTTGCCCGCGTAGTAGTGGTGCTTTGTGTCGTGTGGTTCTCCCTGTGTTTTTGTTGTTCGGCTTTGCGTAACGATTCTGAGGCATCGGCGGAGCGGGTACGTCTGGGTTTTGGTTTTTTGCGTCTTTTGTGTATAGAACTTTGTTCTAGTAATGTTTATATGTTTATTTGTTGCTAGTTGTGTGTTAATGGTTAGAATGTATTTCGTGGTTTAGGTAGACTCCAAGCGTCTCGGAATGGTGAGGAGTCCAATAGCGCGTATGCGTTGTACTCACCGTCTGTAGATTTGCGTTGTGGGGCAGCCCGTGAGAGTACAAATCGGGTGTCCTGTAGTTTTGGTTGGGTTGAGTCCGTTGTTCTAACTATTCGTTCGTTTTTGAAGCGGATTTTGTTTTCTAGAGGATTTTCTTCTGGTGTTCCTTCTTCTTCTGTTGTTGATGTTACGAAATGTATAATTTGTGGTTGTATTTTGACTGATGATAATCGTTCTGTTGATTTGGTTAATTGTTGTCGTAGGTGTGCTCATTCTTTGGAGTCTTGATTATGGTTGACTGCCGTTACGATAGTTCTCGACGTTGTTTTCGTAATTTGTCGTGTTCTGTTTTTGACCCTGCTACTGGTTTGGTGTCTGTCTGCGTATTCTTCCGTGGTGGTAATTTTTCTGCTTCTCGTAAGGTTGTTCCTGTTTTGCGTTCTGGTTGGAGTAAGCATAGAGTGAGGTGATTGGTTTTGGTGGATGATGATTTTGATGATGAAGAGGGTGTGTATGAAGAGCTAGAGTCTGCTATGGAGAATCATGTTTGCCCGAAATGTGGTAATCATTTGGATTTGATTCGGTCTAAGGATGGTTCTAGTTTGCGCTGTTGTAATGTTAAGTGTCATTGGGAGTGTTATTTGGTTGGTGTGTGTGACCCTTTTGGTAAGCATGGGGATGTGCATGTTTTTACTAAGGGTGATTTGGTTTTTCTTAGGTCGTGTGCTAGTACTTGTCGGGGTTGTGAGTTTCTTGTTTGGTGTGATGTTCACAAGTTTTATTGTAGGTTGGGTTTGTCGTTAACTACGGTTTCGTGTTTTCGTTTTGTTGAGCGGGTGTTTTGATTCGTATTGTCAAGGTGGTTTTTTGCCTGATGATATGAAGTTTTTGAAGGCTGTTGGTTTTGGTAAGGATGAGGCTTCTTGGATTACTCAGTATGATTCATGGGCTGTGCGTGGTGGTTTTCGTAGTTTGTATATGCCTGTTGGTCGTGGTGGTGTGACTAATTCTGAGTGTGGTAGGCATAGGTTTTATACGAAGTGTGTTACTCCTGAGTTACACCATGGTGAGTTTGAGAATAAGGATGTTTGGCATAATTGTGTGAAGACTTGTGGTCGTCCTTGTTGTAGTCGTTGTTTTAAGTATGGTTGGGCTGTTCGTGAGGCTAATAATATTGATTCGCGTTTTTTGACGGCTGAGGATGTTTCGGGTTTTCCTTATGCGAGTGTGGAGCATTTACAGGCTTCTGTTCCGAGGAAGAATTATGGTTTGTCGTATGCTGATTTGTCGAGGGGTGCGATTTTGGCTTTGAAGGGTAGTGGTGGTTTGGGTGGTAATATTATTTTTCATGGTTTTCGTAAGGATTATGTTGTGCGTGATTTGTTTTTTAGTCCGCATTTTCATTCGTTGGCTTATATCAAGGGTGGGTATAGGTGTCGTGATTGTAAGTTTTTGATGTGTTCTAGTAAGATGCGTTTGTATTGTGGTGCTCCTGAGGGTTCTTGTGATGGTTTTGAACAGGTTACTCGTCGTGCTCATGTTGATGATGGTTGGATTGTTAGTTTGGCTAAGAATGAGAAGGGTGTGGTTGAGAAGCGTAAGAGTTTGTTTGGTACATCTTGGTATCAACTTGAGCATTCCAGTTTGAAAGTTGGTGTCGTGCGTTTTCAGATTGTTAAGTGGTGGGGTGTTCTTAATAATTGTAAGTTGAAGACGGTTCGTCGTTCTCTTGATTCTAAGTGTGTTGTGTGTTCTGGTGTTATGGAGCGGGCTTTTCTTCCTTTGGGTGTTGAGCCTGTTGTTTCGAATCGGGGTGAGAAGGGTTTTGTTAAGAATTTTATGATTGACCGTGTTGAGGATGAGCATAATGAGTGATAGTGTTTTTGTGGTTTTGTGTCCTTTTTGGTATGTTTGGCGTGTTCATTTTGGTGTTAGGGTTTGTGATTATTTGGTTGGTGGTGTTCCTGCTTGTGTTGTTGCGGGTTTTTATCCTGATGTGACGCTTACGCTTGAGCATTGGCTTAATCCTAATATTGCGTTAGCGCATTGGCGTGGGGATGGGGCTGTGCGTGTTGTTGGTTCTGGTATTTGTAGGCATTTTTGCCGTTCTGATGTTTTGCGTCCTCTTGTTAAGGATGGGTGTTATTTTAGTGGGGGTGTGTGTGTTCATGTTGATGTTGTTGGTTTTGGTTCTTGTGTTGGTTGTTCTCGCTTTTTGACGGTTTAGGTTTGATGGTTTTGTTTTGTGTCTCTGACGTAGTGTTTTGTTCAGCTCTGCTGTTACGCTAGGTGTGGTGTGTTTTTTGTTTTGTTATGAGCAGGATTTTTGTTCTACCATATGCTCCGCTTTTATCTGGTCGCTTTTGTTTAAAGGGGTTTGTTTTGGGTTTATTTGGTTTGGCGGTGTTTTTCCTGCTCTGTTGTTTTGTTGTGTTTTGCTGTTTGTTTTTGTTGGATTGGAGCGCGACTGAATAGGAGCGCGACATGATGAACTAGCATGATATTGAATAGAAAAAGGGGATTGTTTGTTTTTTATTTGCGTTTTCGGTAGAGTTTTGTTCCGTTTCGTTCTGTGATGTATTCGAATCCTGCGTCTATGAGTTGTTGGTCTGTTTTGATGTTGGTTGATGCTTTGCTTATCCATTTGTCGTTTTCTGTTAGGTATAGGGCTTGTTCTATGTTGATGTATATCATGGTGTTTTGGATGTTTTTGTGTCCTAGGAAGTTTTTTACGTGGATGATGTCTTTGGTTTCGTGGTATTCCATTGTTGCTTTCCAGTGTCTGAACGTGTGGAAGGATATGCTTTGTATTCTTGGGTTTTGTAGTTTTTGGGCTGTTGCTTTTCGTTGGTGGTCGAATGAGGTTCTTAGTCCGTTTATTTGTTGTGCGAATATGGTTTCTTTGTTGTGTGGTAGCTCGTTTATCATGTTGAGTAGCTTGTCGGATATGTGTAGGAGTCGTGGGTTGCTGTTCTTGGATGGTGTGATGTTGAGTGTTCTTTGTTCTGGTGATAGGTCTATCCATTTGAGTTTTACTGCTTCTGATATTCGTATGGCTGTTTCTTTGAGTGTTTGGAGTAGTGTGGCTAATCGTTTTCCGCATGAGGCGATTAGTTGGTCTATTTCCTTTTCTGTTGGTATGAATGGGAATCTTGTTTCTATTGTTATGTGTGGTTTTGTCCATGTGAGTCCTAGGTATTTTAGGAGTGAGGCGTAGGTTTCTGAGTATCTTCTTTTGGATAGGCTTTTCCATGTTTGTGATGTTATTGCTGTTTTGACTTGTTCGGGGTCTTTGAGGTTGGTTATTCTTGCTAGTTGTTTGAGTGCGCGTGTTCGTGTGATTATTGTGTTGTCGGCTAATCCGTTTTTCTTCATGTGTAGCGAGAAGTTGAGTAGGATTTCGGCTGTTTCTTGGTTTATTGGGCGAGTTGCGTTGATTTCTATGCGGTTTGACTTCAACCTGCCCAAACGCTTCCAAATCGTCTACATCGGATCTGACGGAGATGAACATGAAGTAGTGATGATACATCGGGTTCTACTCGGCGCTGTCGAACGCTTCTTCGCCATCCTAATAGAACACTGCAACGGTAACCTTCCAGTCTGGCTCGCCCCAACCCAGGCCGCCATCTTACCTGTAAGCGCCAACCACCTACAATACGCCGAAACAATTCGCGAAAGCCTGTTAGCTCATCAAGTAAGATGTGAAGTTGACGACAGCACCTCAACGATAAGTCACAAGATTAGACAAGCAGAAATTCGCAAAATCCCATACATACTAATCCTCGGCGAGCAAGAAACCAAACTCAACAAAATATCCCTCAGAAAACACAAGATCGGAGACCTAGGCCTCCTAACAATTCAAGAGACCGTCACCAAAATCAAAAACGAAAACTCCTAACACTGATAATACTTCGCGCGCTTTTTGTCAAGATCATATTTGGATCATATAGTGGACCGGGGGTAGGGCCTCTAAGCACGCACAAACCGAAAACTGTGGAACCTTGAATGGGGCGCACCATGTATTGTACCAACATGTATCAAGTTCACTCTGAAACCCCGGCCTTACAACCTGAACAGTCGTTTGTCGATGGTGCAGTTCAGTGAAAACTCTCAGAGTTAGAAGCTCGAAACGATGTCTTCTTGCATAAAGGACAAGAGATTTTAGGTTTCAAACACATAAAGCTAGCAGGGTCAAGGCTGAGATGGCGCAGAAGCACTTAGAAGACTTTTCACGCAAAGAAGCTCTGTACGCAAAAGAACAGAAAGCAGAGCCAAGAATCACTATCATCGCAAAAGGCGTGGCCAATGAAAAAGGAAAACGCGCTTTTCCACCGGTGGCACCTCAAAATCTGTCCGCCTCCTATATTGTATCCGCCACCTACGATGGAAGAGTAGGAAAGGCCGTCATGAAGCTTTACGAACCAATCTCAGATCAAATCTACTTCTGGTACGACAATACTGGACACCAGCCGTACTGCCTAACTAATCTGTCACGATACGAGCTTGAAAGAATCGCTCGCCTAATGCAACATCAAGGTCTAGACCGATTCGAAACCGTCGAAAAATTTGACCCCCTTCTAGACAAGAACGTGAAAATAACAAAAATCCTGACCAAAGACCCTCTAGCCATCGGAGGACGCCCCACAGGGTGCATCAGAGACATAATCCCAGAAGACTTCCCAAAAGTCTCCGACACACCAATCGCCCCAGAACAAATCAAAGTATGGGAATCAACGATAAAATACTATCAATCCTACATATTCGACGAAAACCTTTTTCCTGGAATGATTTACGAAGTCAAAGACGGCAATCTTGTTGCGAAGACCCTGCAAGACACCGAAAAAACGGTGACAAAAATACGCGAAGCCTTCAAAGAAGCCACGAAAGAAGAATGCGAGTTCATCGTAGAATGGGCTAGACTGCTAGAGTATCCAGCCCCAAAGTTCCGTCGCGTAGCCATCGACATCGAGGTGCTAGCGCCCATCCCCACACGAGTCCCAGACCCAAGAGAAGCAGCTTACCAGGTGATATGCGTCTCAATGTTCGCCTCCGACGGGCTGGAGAAAACATTGATCCTAAAACGCGAAGGAACCCGCGAAGGAGCAGAACATTTACCAGCAGACGTAACTATCGAATACTTTGACGCCGAAGAAAAACTCATAAAAGCCGTTTTCGACACCCTTCGGGACTACCCCTTCGTGTTGACCTTCAACGGGGACGATTTCGACCTCCGTTATCTCGCTCACCGCGCCCTGAACCTAGGCATAAGGCACAGCGACATTCCCATAGAAATCGGCAACCGCTCCTGTTTGCTAAGCTATGGTGTGCACATCGACCTCTACAAGTTCTTCTTCAATCGCTCAATCCAGATATACGCTTTCAACAACCGCTACCGAGACATAACCCTCAACGACGTGGGAAGAGCCCTAATCCAACTGGAAAAAATACAACTGAAAAAGGGCCTGGGAGAATTAACCTACACCGAACTAGCCAAATACTGTCTCAGGGACTCCGAAATAACCTTCAAACTCACGAGTTTCGAAGACGAACAAGTCATGAAACTCATTCTGGTCCTCGCGAGAATCAGCAGCATGCCCATGGAAGATGTCAGTCGCCAAGGCGTATCACGCTGGATAAGAAACTTCCTTCAACGCGAACATCGCCACAGAAACATGCTCATTCCAACCCCCCAAGACATACTCGCAACAAAGGGCAAAACCGCGACCAAAGCAATAATCAAAGGCAAAAAATACAAAGGCGCCATAGTTGTCGAACCCGTCCCCGGAGTCCACTTCAACGTCGCCGTCATGGACTTTCCAAGCCTGTACCCCTCAATAATAAAGGTTTGGAATTTAGGCTACCAATCCATCCTGTGCCAGCATCCAGAATGCCGCGGCAATCTTATCCCAGGCACACCACACTGGGTATGCACCAAAAAACGAGCATTAGAGAGTCTTCTAATCGGTTCACTGAGGGATCTTCGAGTACAATGGTACAAGCCAAAATCCAAGGACAAAGCCCTAACCTCCGACCTGAGAAGTTGGTACAACGTCACTCAAGGAGCACTCAAAGTAATTCTAAACGCAAGCTACGGGGTCTTCGGGGCAGAGAGCTTCGATCTTTACTGTCCACCAGTGGCCGAAGCCACAGCTGCAATAGGAAGACACTCCATAACGCAAATACTCAACAAGGCTGAGAAACTTGGCATCCAGGTTCTTTACGGTGACACGGACAGCCTCTTCTTGAAAAATCCCTCAAAACAACAGGTCGAAGAACTGGCACATTGGACTGAACAAGAGCTAAGAATGAGTCTTGATGTCGACAAGGTTTACAGGTACGCGGTTTTCAGTTCGCGAAAAAAGAACTACTTAGGCGTCCTAGAAGACGGAACCGTCGACGTGAAAGGGTTGACTGGTAAGAAACGTCACATACCAATCTTGATAAAAAAGACGTTTGAAAAAATGAAAACACGCTTGGCGACTGTCAAGACACCCGCGGATTTCGAGAACGCGAAGAAAGATATAGCAGAAATTGTGCGCGACTGCTACATGCAACTCAAGAGGCGTGAGTGGGACAGCATGAGTGACCTGGCTTTCAATGTGGTCCTAGGTGAAGATATCGAACACTACACAAAAACAACACCGCAGCATGTCAAGGCTGCAAAAATCCTGAAAGAGAACGGAGCAGAACTGAGAGCAGGTGATCTGATAAGCTTCGTCAAAATCAGTAGAGAACCACACGTGAAGCCTGTTGAACTAGCAACAAAGAACGAGGTCGACGTCGACAAGTACATAGCCTACCTGCATTCAACGTTTGATCAGGTCTTGGACGCCCTGGGTCTAGATTTTGATGAGATAATAGGGCTAACAAAACTGGAACGTTTCATGTAAAGAGGTTTCAATCTCCTTAGTCCTTTTCCAGTGTCTTAAGTCCACGTGATTTCAGCGGTTCGATGATTGCCGGTCTGCTCAATATCCGTAAAACTGTGTAGCCTATGAACGCGACAGCTATCAAGCTGCTGATCGTAACGCTGACTAGTGTCGCAATCCAAGCAGGCAAGAACGCGAGTTCTGCAGTCTGGTAAGGGTAGAACATCCATAGATATCCACCTCCAACAATCACTCCTATAGGAATTGCACCTACAATACATGCCGGTAACCTGCGTCTTCTAAGCAGCATCACAAGAGTTGCTGCTATGAGATTGGCAAGGGAACCAAAGACTATGTCAATCGGCCCTATTGACCCAAATGCGTTAACCACAACACATCCTAATGTAACTCCGATGACGACAGGCATCCCCAGCAAAGCAGCCAACGCGATTAAGAAGTCTGAGAGACGTAACTGCACGGGTCCGTAGATCGAAGGATTCCCGAAAGGAGAATACAATTGCATAAAATTAATCATGGCATATAACGCCGTGAAAACAACAGTTAGAGTAATGTCCCTAGAGTCAAATTTCAACTACATGCACCTCCTACGCCGGGGTTTATCGTGGCGGAACGGGTGGAGGCCCACTCACCCGCCAAACATGTCTATGCACACCACTCACAGCTATTAAATCTTCTGCCGAAAATCCAGGAGGATCGTAGACTTCTCGTTTCTCACGATCTTCTGCCTAGTGTATTTCGCGCGCAGTATGTAACCTCTTGCGTACTCAGAAGGAAGACCTCGAATTTCGAGATGCGCTACCCAAGCCGAATTCTCATGGACTTCCACCAAATAAGTGAAAACATGAGCTAGGCCCAGGGAACCAAGCTTCGTCCATGCATCTCCTCATCATCTGTGCATTTGCGTTCCTCAACGACAATAATCATGCCGGCTCGGGCAGTCGCGCTATTGTGGCAACTAGCCATCAGTTTCTGCTATTCCTTGGCTCGTTCTGCGGATACGGCAGAGTAAGAGCAAAAGGTTAGAGGACTAACAGTCGCCGAGCAAGTATGGCGGCAAGAGTTGTTGCCGCGACGAGAAGTGAAATGAGTATCACCACTTGCCTTTCCGTCAGTGGACGATTGAAAGTGATGAGCGTTATCAGGCTTCTTCTGTGACTTGACACGAGTCTTTTGCCGTCAAAGGAAACGCTGGCCTTAGTCCTGTAACAGAAAAATGTCAAGAGAATTACCGCTGAATTGAATATGTATGGCAAAATTGAGATTACTAAGTCGAACTTTAGATCCGAGATGATTGCAAAAGCAGCTATTGTTATCCCTATGGCAAATGATCCCGTGTTGCCTACGAAAATCTTTCCCCGAAAATTGAAGAAGGCAAGTATCAGCCACATGATTAATGGACAGAGCAGGAGGATTGCATAGGATCCTGAGATTGACATTAACCCTATCATAATTATCGCAGGACAGATTGTTTCCAAACCATTTAGGCCGCCAAGCTGGTTCACGGTGTTTGTGATTATAGTCACGAGAATTGGAATGATTATGAAATAATAGTAGTTCCCGAAGTTTATGGTTCCCAGGATGGGAAGCGCTATTGAAGTGCGCGCTCCAACGTGGCTCGCAAAAGTAACAAGTGGTATAGCAGCTATCAATGGAAGAAAAGCCTTGTATCGCCACTTAAGATCTATCCAGTCATCTAGCAGACCCATGAAACCACCAAACAAGATGCAGACTGCCAAGGTTAGGGGCGCAGAGACACCGTTAGCGACGGCACCTTCAGAGTTAGGTACACCGAAGAAATACAGTAGAAAAATGTACACTGCGCTGATGATGACGTAGAGGACGCCTAAACCGTTCGGAATCAGCGGCATGTTTGGTTTATGTTGGTCAGGGACTCTGGGAAACAAATCGTCTTCCTTCATCCGTCGGGATAGTCTATCTTGTACAGGGCGACGAGCGGAACCAAATTGCCATAATGACTACTGGCGTCCGATGGAGTAAGGGTCAACCCGGCAATGTATGCCGGTTCAAAGTACTGCGGCTGGGTAACGTTGCCTGAGTCTGGGTCAACCACGTTATTCGTGCTACAGTATAGGGTTCTCGCCCACGTCATCAACTTGTAAATCGTTGTGCTGTATCCCCTGTCATTCCATGCCCAATTGCTTGGCCAATATGTCGTGGTATTGACGTAGCTCCCGAAATCGCTTTCATCGGTCCAATTCCATCCGGGCCATTTGCTGGCACCACCCAGTCCCGATTTGTGTCGACTCTGCCCAGAGATTCTCGCCATCCACGTCCATTTGCCTTCGTCGCCATAACCAGCTTCAAGGGCATAGGTGGTGCCTCCAGACGATTGCAAAGACAAGGTGTTGAACACGAGAATGTATTTTGCATTGTACAGCTTCAACATTTTTAACGATTCCGTCTCGTTGGCTATCATCGTGAAACCTACGTTCTCTATCTGCGTGGAATTTATCGTGGCGTTGTCATCAAGCGTCGTCACATTTCCCTGAATTGTTAGCCAGAATCCATAGTCCCACCAAGCATCGACAACATCAGTCGATTTGAGGTTACTCTTCGTCCAAGCAAGCATCTCCAGCCATTCCCTCACCGGCTCGTTTGGAACTATAGGAAGGCTGGATGCTGTAATCGTCAAAGGAGCATAAGCTTGTCTGTACACGTTGGGAATGCCGCCTGATTGCGGCGAGAAAGCAAATTCTGTCATTAGAACTAGAAATATAAGGAAAACGGCAGTTCCGCTGAATTCTTTTCCGACGTGTTCCAAACGAAACTTCTTCGCTGTTATCCTCGGGGGTTCTTTCAGCATGGCGATGAATGGTCTTAACACGCCTATTATTCCAACAGCAGAGATGAGGCCGAAGGCTGGCGCTAGGAGGAAAAGCAAACGCACCATGGAAGCTGAGAAATACAGAGATGTCAAACCGAAGAGCAACAGGAACAGGTTCTTATTAGTAAGATTCCTTGAGATAAAATACAGTCCGACGATGAAGAATATTATCAATACGCCTAGGTCATAATACATTGAGCCCCAAGCGGATATTCCGTGCTCGGCAACAGATTCTGTGAGTGGACTGGTACCTCGCAGCAGGGGGTTTAAGACTGTTATGAACTTGAAGGTTATGTTGCCAGCGTATCCTAAAGCGAAAATGGCGGTGAAGGCGCCGATCAGGGCAGCTAGAGTTGCTACTGTAAGCACAAACTTCTCTCTTGCCGAAGTTAAATTGTGCAAAACTTCGCTTAGGCAAAGCAAGAGGAACACGCCCACAGCAGGTAAGATTACATTGCTTATTGGGTATTCTATTGACAGATAGGGAGCGCTCATCGCTATCAACAGTCCCAACCCAAACGTTATACTGTACGCCAAGAAAATGCGCCTCGTATACCTCTTCAACACAAGCAGAACAAAAACGAAAAGCACTGCCAAATCTACTAGGTAGTACGCTGCGCCCCAACCCATTATGAAGTAGGCCATGCATGCTGCACACGCGAGCGAATATCTCACTGAGGAACCGATAGGTCTTTCCTCTTCGATTGCCTTTGGAAACAGCAGAAAGAACAGCAGAAAAGAAAACGTGGATGCTTCAGTTTCAAACCAGCCCAAATTGCTTCTTGAGATGAATGAGGCGTCAAGAGCTAGGATAAGCGCAGCAAGCATTCCGACGGCTTTCCCTCCGAATTCCTTCCCGATGAAGTAAAGGATCAGAACACTCAATGCACCCAATATCGGAGGGATAAGCGCACAGAAACTCATAAAATCTATATTGACGCCTAAAGCAGTGATCAAATCATAAAGTAAAGCTCCAGTCATAGGTATCGATGGTAGTGAGTTTAGGCCCATGTTAATTCCCTGTGGAGCCCACATTTGAGTATCGAGCCACAGCTTTGGCCAAAAGGGCGAAAACAATCCGTTGTTCACCATGTAGCTCCCTATACGATACTCAAAAAATGCGTCAAATTCGGACAGGTTTAGCACGCCTGTTCCTGTTGCTATTTCCCAACGGAGCGGAAGAATTCGTATAGTGAAAGCCACGAACAGAATGAGCAGTAATGCTACGAAAGTCAGTAGCGAAGTCCGGTTGATTTTCGGTCGCAGTTTTCCTAAATTCTTCAGGCCGTTGATCGCGGCATCCTTGGATAAGACATTGGGTAGCTTCACCTTGGGTTCCTTCCTCCTACAATCTTTGTTGAAGTTTCTTTACTTTGCTTATAATCGTATGGTTGCTCTGAAGATGACTTAGATGACATTGGTCATCGTTTATATACCTTTCCAAAAGGAAACGGACAGCCAAGGAAACTCCGCTTTCAAACAGTCATAGTTTTTCGTCTAAAGCCATATTTTTCAGCGTCGTAGAATGGAAACGCTACTATTCTGCCGCTTGCCATCCTATTGCGTATTCTCACGCCTACCGTTTTTCCTTCCTCTGCGTAAGGCGTCTGGACGTAACCCATGCCGATTCCAAGGTTCAGCAAAGGGGAAAACGTTCCGCTTGTTATGCTGCCTATTCTATTTCGGGCTTCGGCATAGACTTCGAAGCCTTGCCGAGGTATCCCCTGATCTGTCATTCTTATTCCAACGCGCTTGCGCTTCACTCCTTCAGTTTTCTGTTTCAACAAGACTTCCTTTCCAGTAAACCCATCCTTCTGCAGTTTCACCACAAAGCCTAATGCGGCTTCCAGCGGAGTCGTGTTCTCATCTATGTCGTTTCCGTACAGGCACAGTCCTGCTTCAAGTCTCAGAGTGTCCCTTGCCCCCAGACCGCAGGATTCTATCCTGAAAGGCGTCCCAGCTTCAAGAATTGCTTTCCACAATCTCACAGCATTATCTGGTTTTGCGAGTGATGCGTTCCAAACGAAGACTTCGAAGCCGTCTTCTCCTGTGTAACCCGTTCTAGACAGAAAGACTTCGACGTCCGCCAACTTGGAATGTCCACATTTGAATCTTACGATTTTGCTCAGATCTTCTGTAGAAATCTTCTGCAGTGTTTTCTCGGCGTTTGGACCTTGGACTGCAAACATTGCTACGGCTTCAGAGATGTCCTCAATCTCCACGTTGAAGCTTTTTGCATTTTTAACTAGCCAGTTATAGTCCTTTTCGCGGTTGCTGGCATTGAACACCACCAGAAACTTCTCGTTTTCTAGCCGATACAGGACGAAGTCGTCAATTATGCCGCCGTTCTCGTTGCACATGACTGAGTACTGTGCGGCGTTGGGCTGCAACGTTGAAACGTCGTTCGTTATCACGTAATTTAGGAAGGGTTCAGAGCCGATGCCTGTAACCATCACTCTCCCCATGTGGCTGATGTCGAAGATACCGACGCTGTTGCGCACGGCCAGGTGCTCAGGCGTTATGTCCTTGTAGTATATTGGCATTTCAAAGCCGGCGAAAACCGTTAGCTTTGCAGTTTTTCGATGTATATCGTAAAGTTGGGTTCGGCGATTCTCTCCGTTCAAACCTGCTTCCTCAGGGACCGATTACTTTGCAGGTTTCACATTTACGTCTATGGGTACGAATGAGAGTTTCTTGCCGCAACCGGGGCATTTGCTTTCGTGTTCATGCAAGATTTCGTCTGGAGGTTTGAGTTCAGGTCCTTCATACAACACGTGACCACAACTTCGGCAGGTAACACGTTGAGGCATAAACATTGCACCCCGCTTGTCAATGAAGGAACTAAACGTTCATGACGTATTTATCGGTTGCTGGAACAATGTGTGAACAATTCTTGATTGAGGGAGGCATACTGCCTTCTGCAATCTCCTCCTTCATGTTCATAGAGAGAAAATTCGAAAAACAATCATCCATTTTCAATACATTTTGTTGACCCTTCCATGAGACAGAAAACAACTTCGGACGGCTCATGGGTTCTTTTCGGAACGCACGACCAATTTTGATTTCAGAACCGTGGGCAAGGACAAAGCAGATTTTCTGGAAACATTAGATTGTGCTGGGGGATTCCCAGAGTCGGAATTGAGGCTTATAAACGTGAACGCAGAAGAACGTTCAAGAGAGGAAAAGTTCAATATTCTGATCAGAACAACAGAGTTTAAAGAGACAGTTCTTCAACAAGTTCACGTGGTTTGTAGCAAAGATGGGAAAATACACTCTCATTATCACTGAAAAGCCGGATGCTGCGCAAAGAATAGCTTCAGCCCTTGACGTAAGCCAAAAGCCGAAGAAAAAGAACGACAACGGCGTGCCCTATTACCTAGTTACACGTGACAAGGAGATAGTGGTGGTTCCCGCGCTGGGACACCTGTACACTGTTTCTGCAAGAACGAAAGAAAAAAGTTCTTACCCTGTTTTCAGTTTTAACTGGGTGCCTCGATTCCTTGCCGAGAGAGGAGCACAGCGGATCCGCCTTTGGCTTCAAGTCATCACGAAGCTGTCGAGAGAGGCTGACGCGTTTGTTGACGCATGTGACTACGACATGGAGGGAAGCATCATAGGATACTGCATACTGAAGTACGCTTGCGGCGACAAAGAAGGAGTGTCAAGACGAATGAAATACTCCACCTTGACCAAGGAAGAGTTGGAAAGATCCTACGTTGAGTCGCTGCCTCATTTGGACTTTGCGCTCATAGAGGCCGGTAGGGCTAGACATGAAATTGACTGGCTTTACGGCATTAATCTCTCAAGAGCTCTGACGCAGGCGGCAAAAAACTGGAGCGGAAAGTACAGAACGCTGAGTACAGGGCGAGTTCAAGGCCCTCTCCTGAGATTTCTGGTTTCAAGAGAAAAGTCCATCAGAAACTTCGTGCCCACGCCATATTGGCAAATCAGAGCCCACGTAAAAATAAAAGGACAAGCCTGCGTAGCCGAATACGCGAAGAGAATAATAAATTCTAGGAAAGACGCAGACGCCATCTTAAATGCTTGCAAAGGAAGGGGACGGGTTGAAAAAGTAGACGATAGACAGTTTCAGCAGTCTGCACCTGTACCTTTTGATTTAGGCGCCTTACAGGTTGAAGCTTACAGTTTGTTTGGATACGGCCCTAAAAACACCTTGAATGCGTCCCAACGTCTGTATCTGGACGCGTTAATCTCTTACCCACGAACTAGTAGCCAGAAACTTCCTACAGCAATAAACTATCAATCGATTCTCAAGAACTTGAACAGGGTCCAAGAATACAGGGGACTCACAGCAGAGCTCCTGGCCAAACCAGCGCTGAAGCCCAATGAGGGGAGCAGAGAAGACCCTGCTCATCCAGCCATCTATCCGACCGGAAATCTGCCTGAACGCCTTCTGAGCAAGCCTGATAGAAACATCTGGGATCTCATTGTTCGAAGATTCATGGCGGTTTTCGGCGATCCGGCGATAAGGCAGAGTGTAAGGGCAAGCATCAACGTTAACGGACACGTTTTCTACGTCAAGGGAAAGCGAACACTAGAGCAAGGATGGCAACGGTTCTACGAGCCTTACGCCAAATCAGAGGAAACTCTCTTGCCTCCAGTAAGCGAGGGCGAATCAGTCGACTTCAAGAGGGTCATTGTGGAAAACAAGTTCACTAAGTCGCCGTCACGATACAATCCCAGCAGCTTACTCCAGAAGATGGAAGAGGTGGGAATTGGAACAAAGTCGACGAGGGCAGATGCAATACAGACTCTCTACGAAAGGAAATATGTTCGAAGCGAGAGAATGACCGTGACCGACTTGGGTTTTGAAGTCTTTGAGATCCTGAAAAGCCACTGCCGGAAGATTGTTTCTGTTGAAATGACGAAGGAGCTTGAGGACAGAATCAATGGGATACGTCAGAACAGCGAGAAGAGGGAAGAAGTTGTGGCCGGTGCGATTGAAATCCTTAAGTCGGTGGCGAAAAAGCTTAAGCAAAAAGAGAGAGAAATTGGTGAACGCTTGAGCAGTGCCGTGGAAAGAACAAGACTAGAAGAAAGCGTCATCGGTGCATGCCCTACATGCAAGACGGGAAAGCTTGTGATGATATACTCGAAAAAAACTGGAAAGCGTTTCGTCGGGTGTACAAACTACTTCGAAGGATTGTGCAAGGCCTCATTCACTCTCCCGCAAAAGGGCACAATCATACTGCATCGCAAAAACTGCAGGGGATGCGGGTGGCCCACAGTTCAGGTTCGAACAGGAGGAAGAGGAACATGGGCGTTATGCTTCAATCCAAATTGTCCGTTGAAAGGAGAAAAGAAGGAGAGAAGAATTGAATTGTCCAATATGCAGCAGAGAAGTCGGTGAGCAGGGCTATTGCAGGCTGCATGCAGAAGTCTATAGGGTCGTCATCAAGAAGTATGATCGGTGGAAGAAAGCGATGGAGATATCTTGGAAAGAGTATTTAAGCGAGATTGCTAAGAATCCATTAACAGGCGAATGGGCCAGGGAAGTAGCCCAGTATTTGATAGAAGTGGAGGACAAAACAAGTGTCAAAAACAATTAAGCGGCGTGTCTCGTCGTTCTCCTTTTCAGTGAACAGGCTTTATCGAACAATCACGACTGCCAAGCCGTCGAATCTCCTCATTCCAACGTTGGCGGTTGCTTTTGCAGTTTTTCTCTTCGCAGGCGGTGTGTACGATTTGATACAGAGACCGGTGCCAGCAATCTTCTATAATAACAAGTTCTACTTCCTCAATCCATACCTGTCCCAACAGTTCGTGAGCGACAGCATCGTTGCCGCAATCATTTACTCCTTAGGCGTGATCGGACTGATAGTAATATACCAGAGCACAAGATACGTCTACAAACCAAGACAAGCGTACATGATGCTCATAGTCGGATTAGCCTTGGTATTGATGGCTTACATATTTCTGGAAGCCACGATACAGATAAAGCTCAGAGGCTTGAGCTGACAATCGTTCACCACGGATTACTTTTCAACCCCAACTTGTAAGCCGCAAAGTTTGTTAACAGATGGATAGGCGGGGTTATGAGCAGAACCGTCAAAGCAAGTCCCCAAGAAAGCATGGGCGGAGAAAGCAGAAGGGAAAAAACGAGTGCGCCGACTATGAAATCAACTTGATCTACGACGGGCAAGAGATTTCCCGGAGAAATTCCCAATCTTCTCTTCAGAAAAGCCCCTCCTAGGTCGCCGAACAGGGCGCCCAACGACAACAATAAGCCGAAGGTGAGGGGGTAGTTAAAAACCGCACTTTCAGCAAGACCGACGGCGGTGCCGACAGCTAAACCGACGAAAAAACCTCGGAAAGTCTTGTTTTTCCCGAAGATTGGTTTTCCGTCAACAAACTTTCTTCCGAGATCCATCGGCAAGCCTCCTCCAGCTATGACTGGCGTCCCATTCGCACAATATGCTGGAAGTGCGAAGATTATTGCTTTGACAATCAGATTCACAATCAGATGTGTTATCTCCATTTCTGCAACTCCATTAGTGACGTGAATATTCGTGCATCCCGGACTCTTCAATCCTCAGATTGCGGGTCTTCGGTGGAAGTTTTTGAGGAGTCTTTTCCAAAGTCATTTCCACGATCTGCGGGGTTTTGGTGGGTTTTAATGCGATTATTGTGTCAGCCCAGAATTTTAGAACCCTTGTGGCGACAGGCTCCACGCTTACTGGGGCTTCATCTAGAACGCTGTGAACTTGGCTTGTTATAACAACTGCGATTTTCTTGGTCTTAGCTGTTTGAGCCAAAACTGCTAACTGTCTGTTCAGTTCTCGGTTTAGTTCAAACGTTTTTGATGGAGACTCTGAGATTCTTAGACGGTATAGCGACGTGAAGGTGTCGATGACTGCGAGGCCAAAGTTGCTCGTGACGTACTCGACCAACCGATCTATGAGTGATGCTTGTTCGCGAAAGTCATGGGGTCTTGCCAGGACAATCAGCTCCGCGACTTCTGCGAACTGTTTCGACGCGATCTGAGTGAGTCGCTGAACTGAGAAAATGCCGTCGCAGTCGACGAATAATGTTTTGCGGTCTTGCTTTGCACAGTTCACGGCACACTGTATTGCGAGAGTAGTTTTTCCAGTTTCAGCCTCGCCATAGATGAGACTAATGCTCTCAGGCGGGAGGCCTCCTCCTAAAGAGTCGTCGATCGTTCTGCTACCTGTTGGAATGTTTCGCTGCAAGTTTGGACACGTCAACAGATATAAACATCGAAACCAATAATTTGCTTTGCGTTCAGACATTTCGAATAAACAGGATTGCATGTATGAAAGCGAAAATAGCCGTCGTGACCGTCTGTGGGAAAGATTACTATTTGGTTGTCGACGAGTTAAAGAGGAGGAACACGCCTTTCCTGAGCTTAACTCCGTACGAGCCAGTTCCCATAGAGATTGAAGTGGTCATCACCACGGAGAAGGAGAAACGCCTGATAAAACATCAAAGAATACTTTCCTTCCAACAGGGAATGCAGCCGGAAACGCTGATAAATGAAGCGTTAAAGATTATTCAGGGAAAGGAGTTCTTCGAGAAAGTCACAATAGGCGTGGATCCTGGTGAAGTCTTCGGATTGGCAGTTCTGGCTGATGGAAAAGTTGTAGAAACAGGAAACTGTTTCAGTATCGAAGAAACATTGGACAAAATAACGGATATTGTAAGAAACCTTGAAAGCACTCAGGTGGCCTCTATTTCCGTGAAAATAGGCGACGGAGTTCCGCGGTGCAAAGAAAAGTTGTTACGAATCTTGGACGAAGCCTTGCCCTCAAACGTGTCGCTTGAAAGCGTCAGTGAAGCTGGAACAAATCGCAGCCTGAACGAAGCGAAACACAGAAGAGGTTTAAGAGATATTGTTTCAGCCATACAGATAGCTGGAAGAAGCGGGTACAGATTTCGGAGGAGAAAAACAGATGAATCGGACAGTTAAAAAGGGAACAACTCTGCTTGTTGACGGACCTGCCTCAGTCACCGTGACCTCAGGAAAGGCCGAAGCATTTGGTTCAGTAATTAGCGGAGCAGCCAAGGTCGTGATACGAGAAGGCAAGAGACTACCTTTTGCAGTGGAAGAAACAGCTTCCTTCGAAATCGCCTTGGGAGACACCGCTTCGGCAGAAGAAGTCGAAGGAAACACGGTTCCTCCTTCATGGATTGAATCATGCAAAGAGCTCCTGAATTTGCAAACAAAGCCCGTTACTGCAACGGTGCTTGGCACTGTTGATTCTGGAAAAACAAGCTTCTGCACCTACCTGGTAAACAAAGTGTTGAGTGAAAAGCGGAAGGTGGCAGTTTTAGACGGAGACTTGGGTCAATCAGACGTAGGACCGCCCTCTACAGTCGCTTACGCTTTCGTCACTCGGCCAATAACTGATTTGTTCAGTCTGCGTGCGAAAAATGCTTTCTTTGTGGGGGAGACCTCGCCAAACAGAGTTGCGGACAAAGTAATCGCCGCTTTGGCCCGCTTGAAAAGGGAGATTTTGGCCAGCAACGCTGAATTTGTCGTGACGAACACTGATGGTTGGGTTGAAGGAGAATGCGCTGTCAACTACAAGATTCAGCTTATGGAGGAGCTCAACCCAGATGTCATTTTCTTTATCCAACAGAAGGACGAGCTTGCACCTCTCATTAACGGACTTGAAAAGTTCAAGAAAGTCGTTGTTGAGTCTCCTTCTTCAATACGGCAAAGAGATATCGAAAAACGCAGAAGCCTGCGCGAGCTTGGCTATCTAAAATACCTGGGAAATGCAAAGGTTCAATCGCTCTCGTTAAGCTGGTTGAAAGTTGAAGGAAATGAGCTGCTCGACGTATGCAAAACGCACATGAACGCCAGACAGGCAAGCAAGATTTACGCGCTCTTGGGTATGAAGCCTCTACACCTCTCCGAACATAGTGACAGGGTCTGTGTAATCATTGGCAGGAGACGTTGGATCAACACCGACAACATTAAGAAAGTTGAGGAATACACGAAGAAGAAAGTTGTCGTAGCTCGGAAAGGTGAAGAAGAAGGGTTGCTTGCAGGCATGTATGATTCAAAGCGGAAGTTTCTCGGTGTGGGTGTCCTGCAGGAGATTGATTATCTGAGGAAAACCGTTAAGATATCCACACCTGTTTCGAGAGACATCTGCGTGCTTGCCTTTGGAAAGGTCAAGCTCGACAAAAACATGAAAGAAGTTCCTACCACTGAGGAAGAAAACCAGATAGATTTTGCGTCGTTCAAGAAACTCTTCTGAAAAAACACTGAAGCTCCTGTGAGATTGCTCCTTCTTGTTTTGACTGGATTTTCAGTTGTCGCGTATCTACGATGGAAAGAATCGCCGAAAGTAAGTCGCGGAGAAACCATAGTCAAGAAAAATCATTGCTCAACTGTCCTCCAATGTTCTCATAGGTCGGCGCGGTTGCTCCCTTCAACGGCGACTGAGCAACCATCTTCAAGTGCGCTGAAGATTGTGTTGATGAACTGGTCTTGAAACGGTCTCACTTCTGCGTGTGGAAAGAAGTTTGCCACATCCTTGAGCTAATTCAGTCATTCCTATCCCAAAAGTGCCTTGAGGGGCAGAACTTGTTTATTGGGCATTCTTTGCACAGGGGGGCTCTCGCCTTGCAGTATTTCCTGCCGTGCAAAATCAGCAGCACGTGAACTGGCAGATAGTCTTTTGACTCAAAAATTGACTGGAGCGCTTTGCGAACCGTCTCATAGTCTCCATTTTGTGGGGCAAGACCTAATCGTTTTGAAACGCGGTTAACGTGAGTGTCAACGGGGATGGTGTTCTGTTTCGCGCAGAAGAGGAGCACAACGTCAGCTGTTTTCGGTCCAACGCCTGGAAACTGCATGAGCATCTCCCGCGCTTCTTCAATTGGCAGTGACAGAATGGGTTTCAGGTCTCCCAAGTATTCTTCGAGGATTGTTTTTGAAATGCGTTTTATTGTTTTGGCTTTGTTTCTGTACAAGCCTGCAACTTTCAAGGAATCTTCAATCTCTTTTTCCTTAACCTTCGCAAGTGCTTCGGGAGTTATCTTGAACTTGTTCGAAAGGTTTTCGAATGCTCTTGCGGTGTTTCTGTCGGCTGTATTCTGCGAAATTATCGTAACTATCAATGTCTTAAAAGGGTCTTCACTCGACGCTATCCGCTTTGGCATTCTGAAAGTTTTCAGTAGCACTCCCAAAATGTTCTTCGGACGGTTGCCCACCATGTAGTTGCCTCAGCTTTTGAAAGTGATAAATAGTGAATGCATGAAGCTATTAATAAGCAATGGAGAATTGGCCATGGAACGCGCAAGGGTTGTAAAAGATGAAATAATTGAACAGAACATGCACTTCCTTGCAGTTTACATGGAGGCCAAGAATTCATGTCTGGTTCTGCTGAGCGAAAGAGAAGACAAGCTCGGAACGCTCGCGATTGCAGTTCCAAAGCCGAAGGATTTGCTTGGGCCTCCATCCTCATCGATTCTTGTCGGCGACAAGAACGCCATTTCAGCCCGAATGTTTGCCGAGTACTTGGCCGCAAGAAAAGGGAAGATAGTGCTAGTTTCCATTTACCTGGAATCCATGGATGAAAGACAAGCCCAGTCTGTTTTCAAGAGACTAATAGAAAGGGTTGCTCATGACGAAGCGCAAAAGGAGGGAGTGACAGCGTGAGCTTCAGAGACTTCCTCAGGCAATCAGAGGAGGAAAAAGACGTTCTGCACGTGAAGGATGACGTCTCTCCACGCTTTGAAATCTCCTATGTTGCAAAGAGTCTTGACAACGAAGGTCCAATTCTCCTCTTCGAAAAAATAAAAGGCAGCGAAAGAAAGGTCGCTACTAACGTTTGCGGAACGCGAAAGAGGATATACAGAGCACTTGACGTTGGCCAAAATGGGCTCTATGAGAAATTGATCAAGGCATGGCACTCGCCGAAGAAAGCGAAGGCAGTTGAAGACGGCGCTGCGAACAGAGTCAAGATTGTTGACTTGTCAAGTATCCCGATTTTGACGCACTTTGAAAAAGATGCAGCTCCGTACATCACTTCGGCCGTTGTTCACGCGAAAAGTGTTGATGGAGAAATTGAGAATGTTTCGGTGCATCGCCTTCAAGTTTTGGATAAGAATCATTTGGCGATTCGTTTAGTTCCAAGGCATCTTTTTAGACTGTGGCGGATGGCGAAGGAAGCAAACAAGGATCTTGATGTGGCGATTTCTATCGGTGTGCACCCGGCAGTTTTGCTGGCCGCTTCTTCTCCTGTTCCATTAGGCGTGTGCGAGTTTGACGTTGCGAATGCTTTGATGGATGGTGGTCTCAGCTTGATTGAATGTGAAGATGTGGATGCATGCGCTCCTTCTGATGCGGAGCTAGTGTTGGAAGGAAAGATTTCGGCGACAAAAGAAGTGGTTGAAGGTCCCTTCGTGGACATTACCGGAACGTATGATGTGCAGAGGGCACAGCCAATGGTGACTATTGTTGGTGTCATGCAACGAGAAGATTACATTTATCATGGACTCTTGCCGTCCGGGGCAGAGCACAGGCTTCTGATGGGGGTGCCGCATGAGGTGCTCATCTGGGAAGCAGTTTCAAAGGTAGTCCCCGAAGTCCATGCGGTTAACCTTTCAGTTGGGGGAAGTGGATGGTTGCACGCGGTCATTTCTGTTGAAAAACAGCTTGATGGCGACGGGAAGAATGTTTTGCTGGCTGCTTTTGCCGCTCATCCGAGTCTGAAACACGCAATTGTTGTGGATACAGACATCGACGTGTTTGACATTTCCAGTGTTGAATGGGCTATTGCGACCCGGTTCCAAGCTAGCAAGGACCTAATCGTTGTAAAGAATGTGCGTGGTTCAACCTTGGACTCTTCTGCAGATCAGGAAACAGGTCTAACGGCGAAGGTGGGTGTTGACGCAACCAAACCGTTTGCCAAGCCTAAGGAAAAATTCGAGAGGGCAAAAATTCCGTTTGAGAAGCGGACAGAAGCGCTAGTAGACAGGTTGCGTGTTCCCTAGGTTGAAAAACTGCAGAGTTTATATATCTAAGTGAATGATTGATAGGATTTGGTGGTTCAGTTGTCGCAAGATGAAGCTAAAGAGAAAGAGGGCGAAGTAACATTAAAAGTTGAAGACGTGATGGTGAAAGAGGTAGTGACAATAGATGATAACGTGACGGTCAAGGAAGCTGCCGACGTTATGAACAAGTTTGAAATAGGCTGCCTGATTGCTGTCAGAAAGGGGAAAGCCATGGGGATATTGACCGAGAGAGATATATTGAAGCGGATTGTTGCAGGCGCGAAGGATGCGGCCAAGACAAAGGTGAAAGACGTTATGACGAGTCCACTGGTCGTTGCCGAACCGAGCATGGATTTGGCAGAAGCAGTGAAGTTGATGTTCCAGATGAAAATCAAGAAGTTGCCTGTGGTTGATGGAAAGCGCCTCGTTGGACTGGTGAGTCTGACGGATATTGCGCGTTTTCAACCCCAAGTGATCTCAATATTAAAACAACTTGCGGCCAAACAAGCTGCGCCGAAAAGCATGAAGAAAATCATTGACCGCTACGTCGTCTAAGCATATTTTTGCATCTCTTCTTGTTTCATCTTGACGAGGTTTAAATGCTAAGATATTATTCTACCATTGTTTGATGAAGAAAACAGTAATGTTAAAGGTTAATCCGCAGACCCCTGAAATCGAAAAAGTGCGCATTGCAGCAGGATTCATCAGGACAGGCGGTTTAGTAGCTTTTCCCACAGAAACCGTTTATGGCTTGGGGGCTGATGCGTTGAATGCAAGAGCGATCCTGACACTTTTCGAGGCAAAAAAACGTCCCTTGGATAATCCGCCGATTGTGCATGTTTGTGATATAAAGGATGTTCACAGACTGGCTCAGGAGATTCCAACAACAGCTGATAAACTGATGAGGATATTTTGGCCAGGGCCCTTGACTTTGATTTTCAGGCGTTCAAACATTGTGCCAGATGTGACTGTGGCTGGCTTGGACACAATTGCGGTGAGGATGCCTAGACACAATGTTGCTTTGGCCTTGATTAGCGAAAGCGAGTGTCCGATTTCTGCGCCGAGCGCGAACCTTGCCGGCAAGCCAAGCCCAACAGCGGCAAGACACGTTTTGGATGATTTGGATGGAAGAATTGATGCAGTGTTAGATGCCGGTCCAACGGTTATCGGCGTTGAGTCTACTGTTCTGGACGTAACAGTTGATCCACCCCAGGTTTTGCGTCCAGGAGGAACACCGTTTGAGGCATTGAAAGAGGTTCTTGATCAGGTGGAGCTCAACCCGGCGGTGACGGCTGAAAAACCTGTGCCGGCTGAGAAGGTTCGTTCACCGGGAATAAAGCATAAACATTATGCGCCCAATGCTGATGTCGTTGTTGTTGAAGGCGAATTGTCTGCTGTAGTCCGCAAGGTAAACGAGTTGGCAATGTACTATATGAAGAGAGGAAGCAGGGTAGGAGTCTTGTGTACCGACGAAACCGTAGATTGTTATCAGGCCGATGTCGTGAAGTCCCTTGGAAGCAGAAGTAATCTAGCAAGTATTGCCAGAAACTTGTTTGCGCATTTGAGGGAGTTTGATTTGGAAAGAGTCGATGTCATAGTCGCTGAGGGTGTACCTCTTGAGGGACTTGGGCTGGCGGTTATGAACAGGTTGCGCAAGGCTTCTGGATACAAAATCGTCAAGGCAAGCGCAACCCTTTAAGTGTGCGCTAACTTCTTTACTATGTCGACAATCCTGTCCTTGTACCCTAGTTTTTGGTACAAGCGGTGGGCGTTAGCGTTTGGCTCAAGCACTTCAACTCGAGATACGTTACAGTCTTTTTGTTTGAAATATTCCTTCATTTTTTTTACATCAGCACTGTTCCGACGTTTTGCCTTCTGTGCTGAGGATCAACGAACAACTCCAGTATCCTTCCATCCGTAGAAGGTAGGCACTCAAGCAAATCCTCTTTCGACTGTCCGTGTATCATGCTGGCGACAAATCCAATATTACGGTCTTCATGTTCCGCAAAATAGGCAATTCCTTCGTTCTTGTCAATTTCTGTCAACAGTCTTCGAGTGTAAGATATGCCATAGTTGAGCATCTCGTTCTCTTCATTTGATCAATACATGCGAGGTAGTCTTGGGATTTCTCCATGAACTTTGTGATGTGCGAATCGTCAGATTCTGGATAATTCCTAATTCTAATTTTCCATTTCGCCTTATCCTATCTCCATTTTCGCGATAACTTTCAAGTGAGACGTGTGAAGTCTTCATTTTTGCTCTTTTCCGCTCTGCTTATGTGCATTCCCAGACAGTCTTTTCCATATTGGAAGCACCATTCGAAATATTTATGACATAGGAACTCTCAGCAGTCTCGCATGAATTAGGGAACGCTACGTCTTACGGCACAATCCAAGACCGAGCACAGGATGCCTCTGCCGCCCCAACGAGTTGTGACTTTTCCTTTGGCGATTTTTTCTAACGCTAGAACTGCAAAAGTAGCTTAGTTTCTTGTTCATTTCGCAAAAGTCGCAACAGATGCCGCGGGCAGCAAGGTGTTCCATGTGGAATGTTTCTATTTCAGCATTGGCATCTTAACATTTTTCTCTTTGGCAATTTTCTGGGCTTTCTCATAACCAGCATCTGCGTGTCTGACTATTGCCATTCCAGGATCTGTCGTTAGCACTGTCACTATTCGGTGTTCCATTTCTTCGGTTCCATCAGCCACCAAGCACATTCCAGCGTGAATACTATAGCCTATGCCAACGCCTCCGCCGTGATGCACGCTGACCCAAGTGGCTCCTCCAACAGCATTTATCAGAGCATTGAGTATAGGCCAATCGGCAATTGCATCGCTGCCGTCTTTCATGCCTTCGGTCTCGCGGTTGGGCGAAGCAACGCTTCCACCGTCTAAATGGTCTCTGCCGATCCATATTGGTCCGGAAAGGCTACCGTCTGCAACCATGTCGTTGATTGTTTTTCCAAATCTTGCTCGCTCGCCGAAGCCAAGCCAACAGACTCTTGCGGGTAGACCTTGGAATTTCACTTGTTCCTTGGCTTTCGTTATCCATCGACATAGTCCTTCGTTGTATGCAAAGTCTCTCAAGATCACGTCGTCAAGCTTGTGAATGTCGCTTTCGTTGCCTACGAGTGAAGTCCAGCGAAACGGTCCCTTTCCTTCACAGAACATCGGTCTGATATATCGTTGCACAAAGCCTGGATAAGCAAAAGCCTCCTTAAATCCAGCGTTGAGAGCCTGTTCTCGCAGATTGTTGCCATAGTCAAACGTTACAGCACCTTTTTGCATCATCTTGACCATGGTCTCAACTTGCAGACGCATGCTTCTGTTGGCCTGGCGGCAATAATCCTTCGGGTCGCTTATTCTCAGTTCATCCGCCTCTTCTTTGCTCAGGCCAGCTGGATAGTAACCATTCAAAGGATCATGCGCGCTGGTCTGGTCGGTGAGAACATCTGGGACTACTCCTCGTTTGAGAAGCTCAGGGTAGGCTTCAGCGGCGTTTCCGAGCAGACCGATACTTCTCGGAATCCGTTGTCGCTTTGCCTCCAAAGCTAACTTGACAGCTTCGTCCAAGTTGTCGGTCCACATTTCCAAGTACTTGTGCTTAAGTCTGCGGTCAATCGCTTGCTTGTCAACTTCTACAATCAATCCGACGCCTTCGTTCATCGTGACCGCCAAAGGTTGTGCACCTCCCATTTCGCCTAGGCCTGCGGTCAAAACGAGTTTTCCGCGTAAGCTTCCGCCAAAATGTTCCTTCGCAACCGCGGCTAACGTCTCGTAAGTACCCTGCAAAATGCCCTGAGTACCGATGTACGCCCATGACCCAGCGGTCATTTGTCCATACATAATCAATCCTTTCTGCTCCAACTCGTAGAAGTAATCCCAAGTGGCCCATTTTGGCACAAGCATAGAATTGACTATCAAAGCTCTGGGAGCCCACACGTGTGTATTGAAAACGGCAACAGGTTTTCCGCTTTGAACAAGCATAGTTTCGTCGGGCTCCAGTTCCGTCAGCGTATCAACAACACGGTCAAAGCACTCCCAATTCCGGCAAGCTTTGCCGGTCCCACCATAGACAATAAGTCTTTCAGGATCCTTGGCCACTTCTGGGTCAACAACGTTACAAAGCATGCGCAAAATTCCCTCAATCTGCCAATTCTTGCAACGCAGATCCTGCCCGGTCAGACAGTGAACAGGTCTCTCAAGTTTGACCAAAACAGTTCACCATGAACCAAGAATGCGAAGCCACACTTTAATTCTTTGCCCAGACCTGTGTGCATCTTGTGTGGAAGCCAGTTCACATTTTCTGTTCTTCCAAAAGCCGAAACTCGCTATGACTTGTTTCCTTATCAACGACAATCCTTCCGTTCTTAATTACCTTGTCAACCAAGTTCATGCCAAACCGATAGCCAAGAAACTTGTGGTTCGGCACGTCTAAGACGGTAATATCTGCCTTCTTTCCCACTTCCAGACTGCCAACCTCATTTGCTCGGCTTATAGCATGCGCAGCGTTAATCGTGGTCGCCGTTACTGCTTCAACGGGCGTCAGTTTCATGAAGTGACAGGCAAGTGCTATGACCAATTGTTGATTTTCAACCCAGCACCCTGGGTTGAAGTCGGTGCCCAAAGCAATCGGGACTCCGAAGTTAATCATTATACGCGCATCCGCGTATCGGCTGCTCATTAGACTGAAAACAGCCCCCGGCAGCAAAATGGCCACAACTCCCTTGTCAGCCATAGCCTTGATACCCTCGTCAGAGGAGAAAAGCATGTGATCCGCAGAAACTGCCCCGATGCCTGCGGCAAGTTCTGCTCCGCCTAGCAGACTCATCTTATCTGCATGAACCTTGGGTTTTAGACCTGAGTTCTTGCCAGCTGTCAAGATGCGCCTAGCCTGTTCCAGCGTGAACACTCCCTTCTCGCAAAAGACATCACAGAACTCTGCAAGTCCCTTCTCAGTTACTTTTGGGATCATCTCCTCGGTGACCAAGTTGACATAACCTTGCGGGTTGTTGAAGAATTCGGGCGGAATAGCCTGAGCCCCAAGAAAAGTTGGGACGACATCAACGCTGTGTAGTTGATTCAAACGTCGCATAACCTCTAACATCTTCACCTCGTCTTTTGTTGTCAACCCATAGCCGCTCTTGGCTTCAACAGTCGTGGTTCCGTGCTCTAACATTGCATCCAAGGTTTCAGTGCCGTGATCGACGAGTTTTTCAAAACTCGCCTTTCTCGTTTCCCTAACCGTCCTCAGAATGCCTCCACCAGCCTTCAGGATTTCCATGTAGGAGGCACCTTCGATCCGCATCTGAAACTCGTCTTCTCGTGAGCCAGCAAAAACAAGGTGCGTGTGAGGGTCAACAAAGCCTGGAAGAACAATTTTTCCTTTGGCACTTATCACGTTTTCAGCTTTGAAAGCCCTTGCAACGTCTGTGGTTTTTCCAACAGCAACAATCCTCCCATCTTTGATCGCTAGACCGCCATCGCGTATTATTCCGATATCCAGCATCTGCTTTCCAATGCGCGGTTTTTGATTGTCACCCGAAAGCGTCACAAGTTCATTGGCGTTTACAATTAGCAAGTCTAGTTTTTCTCGCGCTTTTGCTTTAGCAGCTTTACTCAAATATACCGCCTTTTTCGATGGCATTATGTATCCCTATTTCTAGGACACACTCCTCACTCAAACTATCAACTTCAGAATAATATAGCACGCGCGTTGCCGCGTGCGCGCTCCGCTGCTGTGCTCTATTGTCTCCGCCATGCCAAGTCCACTCTTCTCTTATGAGCGATGCAAACAAATAAGTGTGTTTCGGGAAGAGAAAAGTGAGCAACCGAGAATATCCGAAACTAGTCACAAGAATGATGACGTGTTGGCACTTCAGAAGTGTTCTCCATGTTGGAATTTGATAGCAAAAAAGGTTTATGTACCTCAATTTTCCAATGGGAGATCAGCGATCCTAAAAAGCGCTAGAAATCAGGGAGACAAGAATCTTAGGAAGAAGAGGCGAGGCTACCGAAGTCTAAATACTGCTGAGCTGGGCATGGGGTCGTACATAGGGTCATTGAGGAAAAAACGTGCTGAAGTACATTCAAGAATTTAGAAAGTACTGTGGAATAATAGGTTTCAAGAGAGTGGAAATTGATGGCACTGAAGGATTTTTGGAGGCAATTAATAGGGAAAAGCCAGTGGAGGTGGAAATTCAGTTTTTTGACGCGGATATTGTCGCCACGTGGCAGCATCTCTACTTTTCTGTTTTTAATGCACTAGTAGCCTTCAAAAACAAGGAAAACATCTCCAAGAGTATTGCGATGGAAACCATGCTTTATGCCTCTACACGAAGGCAAATCCGAAAGGCCACACAACTTGTCGGCATCAAGCCCATGTCGCCTAACATGGCAATTCTGGTAGTTGAAGGAAAACCCGAAGCTGTGCTATCGGCCCTAGCGAATATCTCGACGCGCATTAACGGGCAGCGTGACGACTCAGTTCTTGGGCTTTCAGAAGAGAAGATGGAGAGGATTAAGAGAGCTTTCGAGATATCAGAGGCGGAACTCGAAACAGTTAGGGAAGGAGACGGCGTAGAAAAAGCCATCATTGATCTCGTGATCGAACGAGTAGCGCTATTGACGACTGTGCGCTAACCCTAAAGAAGCTTCTCCTTCAAAATTGACAAGACGTCCTTTGGATTTATGATTGACACGCCAGTCAATCCGCCAACAATCTCAATCAGGACGACCTTGTCTGGTGTGGTCAAGTTCACCTTTCTTTTAACGTTCGTCGCGACCTTCTCAATTATGTCCTTTGTGTGTGCTGTCGTGAGGCGTTTCTCCACAGTCACACGAAAAGTTTCATTCTCGCCGATTTTCGGACTGAGTTCAACAACTGCTTGCTGGATTTGGTCCAAATCTGTGCGGACAACTTTCTCGACTGGAACTACCCTTAGTACAAAGCGAAATTCGTAAGGACGTTGACGCAAGATAGCCCGAAACTGCCTGATGACCTCGATAGCGTCTAGGTTAGCCTTCACCGCAATCAGACCAGAAATCCCTGTTCTTTCAATAGCAGGTGCAGTATCCCCTACCATTTCAAAGAGAAAGCGCAGTTCGGAACAGGCGTACGTCTCGTATCCACGTGAAGTGGTAGCTAAAAGATTGAATTCTTTACGCATGAGTTGTACCACCCTCAGTATCGTTCCTGTAATAATATAACGCTTCCAAGAGACAGTGTAGTCCACCAAGAGTTTCAGGGTCAGTGTGCGTAAATGGCTCCTTCATTGCCAATGGCTCTCAGCCGTCGCCTCACATCATCCCACAACTAATAGTCAATCACATGGATTTATCCATTTTGACGATTCAAAGGCGCTATACTTAAATTCGAATCACACAAATTCAACGTATCAAATTTGAAAGTGATGGAAAGATGACAAAGACACAGAAACCGGCGATAGTTGTTCACGGTGGAGCAGGGAACTGGCAGCCTGAACGCAGCAAGCCCGGCATAGAAGGTGTCAAGAGAGCTGCTGAAACAGGTTTGGGCATCTTGAAGAGTGGAAGAAGTTCTGTTGACAGTGTCATGGAAGCCGTTGCGGTCATGGAGGATGATGGAACATTCAACGCGGGGTATGGTTCCAGCTTAAACATGGAGAAAAAAGTGGAAATGGAAGCTTCAATAATGGACGGAAAAACACTTCAAGCTGGCGCCGTAGGGCTGCTTCCAGACATAAAGAATCCCGTTCGCTTGGCAAGAGTTGTCATGGAAAGAACAGACCACGTTTTCGTGGTGGGTGAAGGCGCGGAAAAGTTGGCCAATGTTGAACACCTTGAGAGGCGCAACCCTGTAACAGAACTCAGGCTAAGATATTACGAGCAGCAGAAGAAGGCTCTGCTTGAAGGAAAACCTGAGTTGCCAAAACTGGCTAACTTAGTTAAAGATCATCCCGAACTCTTCACTCTTGGAACTGTAGGGGCGGTTGCTATTGATAAAGGAGGAAATGTGGCGGCAGCGACGTCAACCGGAGGTTTTCCACTGAAAATTCCTGGAAGAATTGGAGATTCGCCGTTGATTGGCTGCGGGACGTATGCGGACAATCTGACCGGAGCTTGTTCAACTACTGGTGTTGGGGAGATTGCGATAAGGCTTGTCCTAGCAAAGACTGTCTGCAATTATATGGAAAATGGAAAATCAGCTCAAGATGCTGCTGAAATGGCGGTGAAACTTGTCAATACGCGACTGTCGTCCGGGTACCATGTGGTGGGTTTGATTGCTATTGATGCTCATGGAAGAATCGGTGCTGCTCACAACTCTCCAAACATGTGCTGGGCTTACATTACGCCAGAAATGAGAGAACCAAAGGCTTCACTTACGGCGAAAATTGTGAAATAAACTTGTGAAGTGTCATTGACATACGTCTCCTTCTTTCTTATTCTCGACAACTGACGTATAATAATCCTTAAAGATTGCGAGAATGCTTTGACTATGCATTCTAAATGCATGGAGGTGAAAAAGCGTGATCGATGAGGAAGAAGATGTTGAGGAAGAAGATTGGGATGAGGAAGAAGATTTTGAGGAGGAAGAATGGTAGGAAAGGCATGTGAGCGATGAGCACTTTTGTGCTTTTTCTTTTATCGAATTGTTTCTCGGACATTTATAAGAACTTTCTTGAGGTTCATGTTTATAATCTACTGGTAAGACCATTCACTGTCGGGTCACGATGACAAGAGTTGCTGTGTTGGATGCCGACAGGTGCAAGTCAAAGCGTTGCAGTAGAATGTGCTTTCGTTTTTGTCCGATCGTTCGGAGCAAAATAGAAGCAGTGCGGTTTGAAAATGAAAAGGCGGTTATTGTCGAGTCCCTGTGTACAGGGTGCGGAATATGCGTAAAGAAATGTCCTTTCAAAGCTATATCCATAGTCAACCTCCCAGACGAACTGGAAAAAGATTGCAGCCACCGTTTTGGACAAAATACCTTCAAACTGTACAGGTTGCCAACGCCTTCTCCAGGCTTGGTACTTGGTTTACTTGGACAAAACGGAATAGGCAAAACAACTGCCCTCAAAATACTTTCTGGGGAAGTCAAGCTAAATCTTGGAAACTGCGAGAACCCGCCTGAGTGGAATGAAATAGTTCAGCATTTCAGAGGTTCGACGCTTCAAGAATATTTCCAAAAAATGGGCGAAGGGAAGCTCAGAGTTTCGCATAAGCCGCAATATGTGGACAAGCTCCCAAAAGTCATTTCTGGAAAAGTGGGAGAACTGCTTGAAAAGGTGGACGAAAGGAAAAACTTGGGCAAGATTGCTGAGCAGCTTGAACTCAAACAGCTCTGGGATCGACCACTTGCCGTCTTGAGCGGTGGCGAGCTGCAACGCGTGGCTGTGGCCGCTGCAATGTGTCGCGAAGTGGAGGTGTACCTGTTCGATGAGCCCTCAAGCTACTTGGATGTAAAGCAGAGACTCGAAGTGGCAAAGGTGATAAGAAGCCTGAAAAATGATCAGAAAACGATAATCATTGCAGAACATGACCTGGCAATAATCGATTATTTGTCAGACCAAATAAGCCTCTTCTACGGTGAACCAGGCGTTTACGGTGTGGTCTCAAACGTTCACGGCGTCAGAACCGGCATAAACATTTACCTACAAGGCTACATTCCTGACGAGAACGTTCGTTTCAGAAAGGAGGCAATAATATTCCATGAGAAGCCGCCGACAGTTAGCGCCGGCGCAGGCGAAACAATGCTGGCGTGGGAACAAATGGAAAAAACGTACGAAGTGTTCAAGCTTGTAGCCAGGCCTGGAGAAATCAAGAGGGGAGAGATAATCGGGATTCTGGGCGCCAACGGGATAGGCAAGACTACTTTCATAAAGATTCTGGCCGGAATTGAGGAGGCTGATGATGGAAGAAAATTCGGCGAGCTGAAAGTCAGTTACAAACCCCAGTATATTTCAGCGGAGTATGAGGGTATGGTTCAAGAGCTTTTGATGAGCGTTGCTAAAGAAGAGTTCTCTTCAGGCTGGTACAGAACTGAAATTCTTCAACCCTTAAAGGTAAATCTACTGTTTGACAGAAATTTGACTGAACTCAGTGGGGGAGAGCTGCAGAAAGTGGCCATTGCGGCTTGTCTCTCACGTAGCGCCGATCTTTACCTGCTGGATGAGCCAAGTGCGTACTTGGATGTTGAAGAAAGATTGAACATGGCGAGGACGATCCGAAGAGTCGTTGAAAATCGCAACGTGACAGCCTTCGTGGTTGAACATGATGTCGTCACACAAGACTTCATAGCTGATCGCCTGATGGTCTTCATGGGAAAGCCTGGGAGGGACGGTGTGGCTAATCCGCCGACAAGTCTGCGGAAAGGAATGAACATGTTCTTGAAAGAGATGCAGGTTACGTTCAGAAGAGACCCTGCTACCAAAAGGCCTAGAGTCAACAAGGAAGGTTCAAAACTCGACAAGTTTCAAAAGCAAATTGGTGAACACTATTACGTGCGTAGGCTTCGAAAATAGAGTGACGAGATCATTATGACCAAGATCGGGGAGACAGAAAAAAGACTTTTGGATGCCTCTTTGAGGGCATTGAAGAATGCGTATGCGCTTTGGGGCTTCAAGGTTGGCGCCACCGTGTTTGCGGAGGATGGGCAGATTTACGAGGGTTGCAACGTGGAAAGTTGGGTTTCAGGATTGGGCACATGCGCTGAAAGATGCGCAATCAACCATGCTGTCTTGCATGGAAATCGAAGGATTAAGGAGATAGCAGTAGTCATGGATGCCGATTCAAGGAGCGAACCCAGACCGTGCGGCGCATGTTTACAGTATATCTCTGATTTTGCCGTGAATTCAAAAATCAAAGTCGTCATGGCAAAAGCAGAAAGAAATAAGATATTGTTGAAAACGATTAACATAAAGACTCTTGAAGAATTGTTTCCATTTGCTTACAAAAAATGAAGAAACCTCTGCTAGACGTAGTTAAGTTAAAGAATGAGCAGAGTATATCTTAGAGAATGATTTGGGTTGGAGATGACTGGGAACGCCTGAGTGGCACAAAGGCTCGGAGGAACAAACGGTCAGAAATGTGTCGTCGTATATGACAAAGGCTATTCGATATACGCGCTTGGAACCTTTAGTGATTGCTCCCGCAAGGGAATTGTGAAATAAGGGGGGATGAGCGGTGGCCCAGACATTCGAAGAGATAAGCGCCGCCGACTTTTTCTACCGCAACCGTGACATCGCTGGATTTACTAATCCGTCTAGGGCCATTTTCGTGGCGATAAGAGAATTGGTGGAAAACTCGTTGGACGCGGCAGAGAGTCACAGGATACCGCCAGATGTATATGTTCGCCTGTCCTATGAAGGAGAAGCTAGTCAGACAGGCAGGGGGTTCAACCCAGTTGCCAATGAATCTGAGGGAGAAAGTGAACATACTCTTGGAAGAGAGGACAGCAACCTCCAGAAACCAAGTGAAAGAGAAGTTGCTCAAGAGACTCAAGTTTACAAGTTAAGAGTTGAAGACAACGGGACAGGCGTCCCACCTCGCCATATTCCATCCGCTTTTGGGCAGATCCTATTCGGGTCAAAGTACAAGTTAAAACAGCAGAGGGGAACGTTCGGTCTTGGAGGCAAAATGGCAATTCTATATGGACAGATAACCACACATCAACCGGCCACCATATTCTCAAGCACGGGCGTTTCGAAGACTTACATGTACAAGCTTATGATTGATATCCAGAGAAACCGTCCGCTGATAATGGATAGAAGAGTCCTCATAAACAAGGAAATGTGGCGGGGCACTGTCGTCGAGTTTGCGCTCGAAGGGGATTATTTCAGGGCGATGCCCAAGATATTGGATTACTTCAAACAGACAGCCATGGTGAATCCATATGCAAACCTTACTTTTGTCGATCCGAAGGGTAGACTTTACAGGTTTGACAGAGTTACTAAGGACATGCCGATACCGCCGAAGGAGACGAAGCCGCATCCTTACGGTGTTGATGTGGAGCTGCTTCAACGCCTGATGCAAATAACTCCTTACAAGAATATGTTGGAGTTTTTGAAGAACCACTTCCATCGAGTCGGAGATATTACTGCACAGAAGTTTTTGGGGTTCAGCAACATAAGCCCGACTAAGAACCCGAAGAGGCTTGATCACGAGGAAATTGTCAGGCTCATGCACATGCTGAAGAAGTTCAAGGAGTTTCTGCCGCCTGACGCAAGCTGCTTGTCGCCCTTAGGTGAGGATTTGCTGAGAACCGGCATTTTGAAAGAGCTCAAACCCGAATTTGTGGCTGTTCACCAGCGCAAGCCTGCGACCTATGCTGGTCATCCGTTTGTAATTGAGATAGGAATCGCTTACGGGGGAGAAATTCCGGCAAAAGGAAACCTCATTGTTTATCGTTTTGCCAACAGAATCCCGCTGTTGTACGATGAGGCGAACGATGTTTCGCTTAGAGTGATTGAAGCGATGAACTGGCGAAGATACCACGTGACGCCTGAAATGCCTGTTGCCATTGCAGTGCATATCTGCAGTACAAAAGTTCCGTACAAAACAGTTGGCAAGGAGTTTATTGCTGATAGACCAGAAGTTAGAAGGGAGATTGCCAATGGGTTGAGAGAAGTTGCGCGGCAACTCCAGCTTTTCGTGTCGAGAAGAGAGCACGTTGACAAAGAGAGGAAGAGGATGGGTGTTTTCAGCAAGTATCTGCCGAGGATTGCTCAGTTTTCAACCCAGCTGGCGGGCAAGAAGAAGGTGCCAGACATTGAGAAGCTTTTGACGAGTGTGAGAAAGTATGGATCGGAAGAAGCATAAGATAAGTGTCAGCGAGAGAAAGAAGGAAGTTTTGGCAAGTCTTGAAAATCTTGGAACCACGATTTATGATCAGCTAGACAAAGGAACTTTTCCCGCAATTGACATGCCGAGCCGCTCGACGGACAACATAGCATACGATGAAAAACTCAGACAATTCATCTTAGGCGACAGGAGAGTCAAAAGAAGCGCACGCAACATTAGCCACGTGAAGCCGTTCACACAGCTGGTTTGGGCTGCGCTGTTTTCTAATGAGCTTTCTTCGCAACGCAAAACATCAACACTAAGGGACGTTTATTATTCTGCGCAAGCTTATGAGATGACGTTCAAGGACCAGCAGGAATCAAACAATATCATAACTGACTTGGAGACCATTTTGGGCTTTTCACGAGAAGACTTCAACATCTTTCCTGAGGAGCGATCTGCGGTTTTCGGTGACCTGACAATAGAGTACACGGTGCCAGGCTATGAAGGAAAAACCCTTGATTTAACCTCACATCCAGACGGCGTGCTAATCGGTCCAGCATTGACCTCATCAGAATTTGTAAGAACGTCGGCAGACAAGGTCATAGCCATAGAGAAAGGCGGCTTGTTCACGCGGTTCATAGAGGAAAACGTGCACAAAAAGTACAACTCCATTCTCGTGATGACGGCTGGGCAAGCACCAAGGGCAACTAGGCACTTTATCAGAAGGCTAAGCGAGGAGCTCAATCTTCCCGTTTATGTCTTCACCGACGGAGATCCTTGGGGAATGCACATAGCCATGGTTATAATCTCAGGTTCTGCAAATGCTGCGCATCTAAGGGAGCTTAACACTCCCGACGCCAAATGGAGTGGAGTGTGGGCGACGGACATTGTCAACTACAAGTTGCCAACCGACCCGCTGGACGATGTGGACATGAAGAGACTTTATGAACTGCAAAAGGACCCTCGTTACAAGGATCCACTTTGGCGGAGGGAAATAAAGACCTTCATGAAAATCAAGAGAAAGGCTGAGCAGGAGGCTTTCAGCAGATACGGCTTAACGTATATTGTCGACGAGTATCTGCCTCAAAAACTTGAAGAGACAAAGTGAAAAGAGGCGAAATCTAAAATAACCCTTTGTCGTTCTATGTAAGAAGCGTATCAGAAGGATTCGACTGGAATGAGCGAAGAAAGCGGTTTCGGATTGAATTTGGCTGAGAAGTTCTTCGGCCTTATTATTCTCTTGACGGGTATCTTTGCCCTTTATTACACTGCCTCGAGTGCTGACGCCCTTATAACGTATACAGGGCTTTTCGGTTTTCTCAGCATTATCCTAATAATCCTGGGTTTTGTTTTGTTGATTGCCAAAACTGAATAGGATTATTCTCTTCTTTCGACGACTATTCGGCAGTTCGTGGCCAAAGCAGCTATTGCGCCCAATGCAGCAAGCCAAGGGGCAAGTAGGACTCCAACGATTCCTACAGTGGCAGGTATTTCAAGCAACACTATCCCATTACAAAGCAATACATGCCACTTAACAGAACAAATACCAAAAATCCAAGCCCTAGCCCTACACCTAGAACGCAAAGGCAAAAGCAAAAACACAATCAGAGGAATAACAAGAGACCTCACACTCCTAGCCCAACGCGCAGACCTGAACAACCCAACAGACATAGAACTAGCAATCGCACGATACATAAAAAAGAACAAGCGACCAGCAACCAACAATTACAAAAACAAACTCTGCGTAAGCTACAACGCTTATCTCAAATTCAAAGGAATCAAATGGGAAACACCAAAATACACAAAAGAAGACATCACAATCGTACCACCAACCAACCCACGAATAGAAATGCTAATTGCCTCAGCAAGAAGCACACTATCACTAAAGCTAGATGTAAGTTATCAAACAGGACTACGACCTATTGAAATACAAGGCGAAAAAGGACTCCAAGTAAAAAACATCCACTTCGACACACACTCAATAACAGCACGCATCACAAAAGGATGCAACGCAAGACCACCAATGACAATAAAAGAACCGCTCATGGCAAGACTACAAACATACATAACAAAAAACAACCTCAAACCCGACGACCTACTATTCGCAGGAAAAGAAGAAAGATACATCCAACACTTCATAAGATTCAAAAACGCACTAGCCAAAAGACTAAACGACCCAACAATCAAAACGATAAGACTCTACGACATCAGACACGCCTACGCAACGACCAAACTCCTAAAAATACAGAACGCAGAAACCGTAAGAATCATAATGGGTCACAAAAACCTAAACACAACACAAAGATACCTACACCTACTCAACACCGAAAACGGAGAATGGATAGTCGAAGGAACAACCGACAAAAAAAGAGCTGAAGAACTCCTACTAAACGACTTCACATACCAACTAACAACACCAGACGGAACAATGCTATTCAGAAAACCCAAATAGAACACAAACAACAACCCCTCTCTTTTTTCTAACAACAATCACTTAGCCGAGTAAGGCTTTCGCCTTACTCGCACGTTCCAGACGACAACGAATACGCAACCCAAAAGAATCTAAAGATTCAAAACAACATTAAAGGCTTCTCACGAACCTAACCATTAACAACTTCATCAAATCGCTCCACATAAACAGGACACACCTTAACAACACCCTTATCGTCAGGACTAGAACTCACTGCAATTCTACATACTCCAAAGCAAACCCGCTTCTCCCCTGTCAAACAACAAAAACGACTCTCCTTAACCCGACAAATCAATAAACGCTTAACCATACTCAAACACTCCCAACCAATACATATACCAAACAAAGATATAAATGTTTCAATATAAACAAAAAGTAGTGGTAGCAGTAGTGAAAACAACGTCTACCTAGTCTCGCTTTAACAAATTAACCACCATTCAAACGAGCAACAATCCGCTTATACACAGAACCAAACTCAAAGTATGACGAGTTACCCTCTTGCAAAGACGCAAAAGTCTCTAATGTAAGCCACCCATCTTGAAAAACCCACCAAACATAACAACACCAAGCAAACAACAAACGCTGAAGGAAAACCTCTTTACTCATCAACAACACTACCAAAACTTGATAAACGACCAAACAGCAGAAGCAATACCAACAATCGCACTAACAATGTGTGCCGCCAACCCATACAACTTAATAAAAATATCCCCAATAGGCTCAAAACTACCTCTAGACACGCTAGTAAAAGTCACATCTAAAAGATAGAAGAATAACAACAGGGGAAGCATAGGCAAAAACATTGGCAAGATAGCTACCAGCGAACCGATAGCAGGATACAGCCAACCACCCCAAGAAGCAACTTGACTAAGAAAATCATTCATCCACTTAGGAAGAACATTCCCAACAATGTTCCCCACATCACGCAAAAATTGACCAATGAAGCCCAAACCTTCATTAGAACGCCCCAACGGTACAGACGGACTATAAGCATCATTTGAATACAATGTATCACTCATACCACCCGAAAATTCTCCGTAACCACTATGCTTGTAACGCAACCACAACACAGTATTTTCAAAAAACGCACTATTCAAAACAAACGTACCGTTCCCCATTTTAACTATGCCATCAGTATCAATATAATTAACCGTGACATCAAGATTATCCCCGTCACGCCAAATATACACATCAACATAATTCTGTTCAATGAATGGAATGTAAAACCCAAAATAATGAGTTTCACAATCTTCATCTTGGTCATATCGAGTATCATTCGCCCTCATACTTACTTTAATTTGACGGTCAGTAATCCACCCCCAATTAGCCGTAGCCTCACGAAAACGAACATACACAACCACATTAGAAGAAGCAGAACCATTAACAACAAAAGCCCACGTCATATACTTCTCCGAAATAACGTCATACCAATTATGACGAGACATCGAAAACGAAGTGAAATTGATTTGAGCATGATAACCTGTAAAATTATCAACAGCCAACGTGAAATTAGCCCAAGAATCACCGTCGTACCCCAAAGAAGAAGACCAAGATGTACGAGTAATCCCCAACCAATTACCCGTAACCCAACTAGTTGTCCAATCAGCAGACACAAACGCACATATATAGAAAGTAAGGAGAAAAAGAAGGGAAAATGAGAAAATCCGTCGTCGAATCATATTATTCAACTTATTCCATTTCACTTTCTCAACTCCTCAACTCTTCATAGCTACCACTAGAATCCGAATAGACAAGAGAAGGATAACCTTCTAAATCGTAATAGTCTTCAACATACGAATTACGATAACCAAAAACATGTTGATTCGTTATAACGCACTTATGCGTCACATACCTACCCCAATGCAATTCATCATGGCAAATAGGACACGTACTAACCCCTTTCTCAATCACAACCTTCAACTTACGGTAACTACAAGAACCAAACCACGTAACCGTATGAGGACGAACAACATCATCCCTAATAGTCGCATGACGCAACTCGTAAAGAGCAGTCGCATAAATACTCTTACGTTCCAAACAATTACCCGCACGGTCAACCGCAACCTTAACGATACAACCGTCTTTCTGAAACTCTTTACGAGTACGAGCCTCAAACCCGTCACAACCAACACAACCCTTCATGCAACCACGACAACGAGAATAACCACCTAAAACAAAACCAATGCAATGAAAATGTGCAGACCAAAACCAATGCCTATTCCAATGCCGAAAACGAAAACCATGAAAAATCAGGCAACCCCCAACAATACCACGCGCAGTCAACATGGCAAGAACACGCCTACGCAACTTCTCATAGCCTTTAGACGTATCAGGAAAATCATTCAAATCCTTGAAAGAAGGAGAAACAGCGAAATGTTCAGCCTTACCAAGAAAACGAGTCTCACCCTCTAAAATCCTTGCCTCAATCATACGAGCCTCACGAACAGCCCAACCATACTTGAAACATTCAGGACAAGACGGCTTATTACAGCTATGGTGAACCTTACGAACAAAAACCTTATTCCTAGCGTTTTTCCCGTCTAACAGAACTTGCCCCCCAACAGCAAAATTCCCACCTAAAGCGTTATGCTTGCCGATATTCAAGCAAACCTTAAGCCCGATATATTGACCACAATTCTCATTAGCCTTAGAACCCATTCCAACTAACTGAAAATGACCGAAACGACCACCTAAACCAGACTCAGCCGAAGGACTATTCTCATGACACTCTGAATCTTCAGATTCAACGAAATCAAGACTCATGCCGAACAAACCCCTTTTTCTCATACCTAGGACACTTATTCAAAAAGTAACCCCGAACCTTACGAAAACAGAGACAACGACCCCGACTATCAACGGAATCACACGCCAAGCCATCAGTACACAGAACAGCTTGACCACGAACAATATTAGAAATCTCTACAACACTACGGTCAGCCCCACCATAAAGCCCAAAAGCCCTATTCTCTAAACGTTTATGAAACTTATGAAACAGCCTAAGATGACTACGCTGAGGAAAAACCGCATTATGACGCTTCAAATCAGCTTCAGACGAAAATACACACGGACAACCAGAACACTTGAAAACTTCACTACTAGAAGAATCAGACCCATGCCCAGCACACACGCCAACAGATACACCGTTCTTTCGGCTCTCAAGCGCAAACGCGCTCTCAACAGAATCGCCAATATTGTCAACGGAACGCTGTAAACAAACACCTACCAATTAAGCCCATACGCTTGAAGGGGGTGAGAAAAGACACTAAACCAGAACGACAATTCTTGAGGCTTCCTTGTACATCCAAATTCAATACCTTCAAACACACTACTACCAAACACCTTATAAAATACACAGGAACTACTTATACACTACCAAAACAAGACAAACACAACAAAGGCAACCATTTCGCTGAAACCTTCCTTACGGAACTTTGCTAAAGCAAAGCAAGGGTTTCCCTCTCTGGGACGCTCATGGTTTCCCTCTTTTCTCTTGAAAATTCACCTTTCCACTTCTCCTCAATGGCTAAAAAACATATAGTCGACCTCATTCGACCATTCGGTCAACATAAGTTTTTTGTTTTTCTCTCCCCAAGAAAAACACGCCATTTCGTCGCGTCAACACACCAAAAAAAGAATGTTAGTTGTTGAGAAAATGACATGCCAAAACGGAAAATGCGAATATCAAGGACAAACATTAAAAAGAACCTTGATACAAGAAAGAACAGCCGAAGAAATAACTTACGGCAAGCTATGGGCAGAAATCGAACTACCCAAGCTATTAAACAAAAAGGAGAATTAAAAAATGGAAAACCAAAATCTCCCAGCCTCAAATCAACAACCTAAGACAACCATAAAAAACCATGATACATCAAACTTACTAAGACGTATGGCAGGTATTTCAAGCATGGTTTTTCCTTTTTCATCCTTGACGATGATTCTGGTTACATTGCCTTCATGAAGCAATTGCTTAACCTTTTCAATGATATCATCTGAGGAGACTGTGAATTCCTCCCTAGTCACCTTGGCTGTTGCTGCACCGCAGACAGGGCAGAATTTATCCCCTTCGTTCAGTTTTGTTCCGCATTTGCAACAGTATGGCAAACCATGTCACTATCCGAATGAGTATTTATTGGGGCAAGAGTTTATTAATTTTCGAATGTTTCAATGAGTTGGTAACTTGTTTGACGCCTGGAAGACTGAGGGATAAACTCGATGCCAATCCGTCAACCAATCGTATGCGTTCTCGGTCATGTTGACAGCGGCAAGACTTCTCTCTTGGACAGAATTCGTAAGACCAGCGTCCAAGCGAGGGAGTTTGGAGGTATCACTCAGCACATCGGTGCAAGCTATTTCCCAGTGGAAACGCTCGGCCAGCTGATTGGCTCCATGCTTTCCAGAGTTAAGGGTGAAATAGAAATTCCGGGCTTGCTCATCATTGACACGCCGGGGCATGAGGCTTTCACCAACCTTCGCAAGAGAGGCGGCAGCGTAGCCGACATAGCAATTCTCGTGATCAATGTTCTGCGAGGTTTTGAGGCTCAGACGTATGAGTGTGTAGAGATTTTGAAGGCTCGGAAAACTCCCTTCTTGGTTGCTGCAAACATGATAGACCGTGTGCCGGGTTGGAATTCATATACGGATGCACCGTTTTCGAAGACGTATCCACAGCAGGATCCTTACGTCCGAGAGGGTTTGGACAACAAAATATACGACGTCATAGGTATTTTCTCTCGTTTGGGTTTCAAAACGGATCGTTTCGATCGGATAAAAGACTTCACGTCAACCGTGGCCATCGTGCCCACAAGTGCTAAGACAGGCGAGGGCATAACCGAACTCATAACGGTTCTCATAGGGTTGACGCAGCAGTTTCTGAAGAAGCGTTTGCAGACAACGGAAGGCCCGGCTAAGGGCACAGTTCTTGAGGTTAAAGAGGAACCCGGACTTGGCTTGACACTCAATACCATAATATACGATGGAATACTGCAGAAAGATGACTTGATAGTTGTCGGCGGTAAAGAGAAGCCAATTGTAACACGTATAAGGGCGATTCTAGTTCCTAAACCATTGGATGAAATAAGAGATCCTAGAGACAAGTTCTCCTCCGTAAATTCTGCGTCCGCTGCTGCAGGCGTCAAAATCGTTGCGCCAGACCTGGAAGGAGTTCTGGCTGGAGCGCCTATGTACGCTGTCCCTCACGGTGAAGAGACTGAAAGGTATGCGAGGCTGATTGCTGAGGAAATTGAGAAAATAAGAATCGCGACTGACGTTGACGGAATCGTTTTGAAAGCGGACACGCTGGGGTCACTTGAAGCTATCGCGGACATTTTAAAGCAAAACAACATCCCTATCAGGCTAGCAGATGTTGGAGATATTTCGAAGCGGGACATCGTCGAAGCATCCGTGGTGAAGGAACATGAGCCCTTGTATGGTGCAGTGTTGGCTTTTAACGTTAGAATTTTACCAGATGCTGAAGAAGAAGCTGGAAGCAGAGGCGTTCAGATTTTCCGTGAGAGAATAATCTACCACGTGATTGAAAACTATCTTTCTTGGTTCAAAGGAAAACGAGAAGCTGGGCTTGAACAAGGTTTTGACAACCTTGTCAAGCCTGCCAAACTCCAGGTAATGGAAGGTTACGTTTTCCGAAGGGCGAAGCCTGCAATTTTCGGCGTTGAAATCCTAGCTGGAAGCATCAAACCCAGAAGTGCCCTTGTTCGGCAAGACGGTGAAGAAGTAGGCGAGATTCAGCAGATTCAAGACAAGGGGGAAGCATTGCCAACCGCTGAACATGGAATGCAGGTCGCAATTTCAATGGATAAGCCAGTGTTTGGGAGACACATATTTGAAAAAGACGTGTTATATGTGAAAGTGCCAGAGCAACAGGTCAAGATTTTAATGACAACGTTCGCCGAAAGATTGACAGCAGAAGAGCAACAAGCATTGAACGAGTATGTAACTGTTATGAGAAAGAAAGTGCCGTTCTGGGGAGCATAGGGACTGATACTCTAAGGTCACAGCGGTAGCATTCTTCCAACGTTTGCCTTCTTCGCTTCTTGATAGACGTAAATGGCCGTTGCCACGTCTTCAATCGCCAAGCCAAGATTCATCGTCATTATTCGTTCCTCCGGGCTTTCGCGACCTAATTTAATACCTGTCGTTATTTCGCTCAGCTCTGCGTACACCTGTGGCACGTCCGCGAAGTAACCTTGAGTTTCATAATACGCCAGTTGATTTCGGTCGTCAGTGATGAACTTGTGCATAGAGTGCATAGTTTCTGGTTTCCAGTAGGAATCAAAATCCAATGAGCACGCAAGACCGCCATTCTTGAACCACGACTTTTCAATGATGGGTTGTGGTTTTTTCAGAATCGGGCCGCTAGTGACCACAATGTCACACCCTTCAACAGCTTCCTTAGGCGATTCGGTGGAAACAATGCTCATTCCGTGCAAAGCAGTCATCTCTTTCACGTATCTTTGCATGTTCTTCTCATCAGTGTCATAGGCTTTAACTTGTTCCATATCTTTGCACACCACCATTAGTGCTTCAAGGTTGCTTCGGCCTTGAACGCCGCAACCGAGAATGCCTAGAACTTTCGACTCGCTCCTAGCTAGGTATTTAGCCGCAACTGCAGTTGCTGCGCCTGTGCGTTTCGCCGTGATCCATGTGCAGTCCATGACAGAGACTGGAAAGCCTGTCTCAGAATCATTCAAAACGAGTAAGCCAGAAATGTAAGGCAAACCCCTTTTTGGATTGTCCGGAAAACCTGCCACCCACTTAACGCCTACCGCGTTCATTGCTTGCAGATACGCAGGCATTGCATGGATGAAAGCGTTTTCTCTGGGATGTACTCCAGGCTTGGGAGGCATTTCAGTCCTTCCTGCAGCTTTTTCACGAAAGGCCTCTTCTACGACTCGAATTAATTCCTTCATTGGGATGTATACTCTCTCCACATCAGCCCCAGAAAGGTACAGGAAGTCACGCAAAGAATCCATGACTAGCACGCAACAAAGTTACAGGATAAACGGAAAAACTTTTTGAAGACGCAGCGGGGTCAGCCGCCGCCGACAGGGGGTATTATTGCTAGAACATCACCATCTGAGAGTTTGGTGTTCAGTCCTTCAAACGATGATATGCTTCTGCCATTAACTAAAAACTGCAGAAAGCTTCTGACGACGCCAGTTTTGTGGTCGTAAACATATTCAACAAAGCTTTTGTCGTGCAACTCAACCAAGCGTTTAAGCACACTGTCAACTGTTACAGCTTCTCTTCTGGAAAACTCTAGAGTCTCCTCTTTCTTGCCAGTTACCTCTCTCAGAGTTGTGAAGAACCGCACCGAAACACGCACGCCCTGATTACCAAGATTGAAGGGCGCAACCTAGAATTTAAACTGTTTCACAGCGAAAGCAAAGTCTCTGATCGGATTATATCTAATGGTTTGCACAGTGAACTTGGACGAGGGATTATGAACAGAATCATCCAATGTTCAGCCCGTCTGAAATGTTCTGCCGAGAAGGCATTTGACATGTCACGGTTAACGAGCACGTCGAGAGATAGCTGGCACAAGTAGCTGACGTTAAACCGAGGACAGGTGGAAAATATGAACTCTTTTGGAAGCCAAAGGACAGAGACAATGATAGCACCATTGACTGCAGAGTTTTGGCGATTTGTCCCAACAAGTTTCTCGTCTTTGAATGGAGGGGACCGAAACAATTCAAGCTTTTTATAAGTGAGGCTGACCCGCTCATTGAGGTTCTGGTGTTTTTCATCCCGTGTAATGATGAAGTGGAGCCATTTACGGAAGTTTATCTTGTTCATTCCGGTGGAGAAGTTCAAGAGAGTGGGAAGAGGCGAGATAGTGGTTCGATAGGGCATGGGTGCATGCTATGGCAGAACTGGAGAAATACGTGAGGCAAAGGGTGGACTGAGGTAAAGATTTATATCTGCGGGCATTTTTTCTTGTTCCACTTGATAAGATTTCAAGTTTGAATGGAGGATTTGTATGGCTTATTTGACGACGACAGCGTCGGGACAACCAGTCCTAGTTCTTAAAGAAGGTACGACACGAAACAGAGGAAGGGAAGCTCAAAGAAACAACATAATGGCAGCGCGCGTCATCGGTGAAGTACTGAGAACGACTTTGGGGCCTCGCGGCATGGACAAGATGCTCATCGACAGTCTCGGGGATATAACGATAACAAACGATGGAGCGGCGATACTGAACGAGATAGAAGTTGAGCATCCAGCGGCAAAGATGATGGTGGAAATCGCGAAGACACAGGACGACATGGTGGGGGACGGTACGACCACTGCCGTAGTTTTGGCGGGCGAACTGTTGAAAAAGGCTGAGGAACTCTTGGATCAGAACATTCATCCGACGATAGTTGTGAGCGGCTACCGCAAGGCAGCACAGAAAGCAATGGAGACGATAAACAAGATTTCAATACCAGTGGATATAGACGACCGGGCAACATTGAAAAAGGTTGCTGTGACGTCCATGGCAAGCAAAGCGGTTGGTCCAGCAAAGGAACACCTGGCGGAAATTGCCATCGATGCCGTCCGACGGGTGGCTGAAAAACGCGGAGACAAATGGGTCGCAGACATAGACAACATCCAAGTGACTAAGAAAACCGGGAAAAGCCTCTTCGAATCGCAGCTGATTCAAGGTTTAGTGATAGACAAAGAAGTCATCCATACAGGAATGCCAAAGAAAGTCGAAAAAGCGAAGATAGCCTTGCTTGACAACGCGTTGGAAATCGAAAAGACGGAGATCAGCGCAGAGATAAGGATACGCGATCCAAACCAGATGAAAGCCTTCCTAGACCAAGAGAACAAAATGCTGCAAGAAATGGTCGAAAAAATCAAGGCTTCAGGCGCCAACGTTGTTTTCTGCCAGAAAGGCATCGACGACATGGCCCAACACTTCTTGGCAAAAGAAGGAATACTGGCAGCCAGAAGAGTAAAGCAGTCAGACATGGAAAAGCTAGCAAGAGCAACAGGCGGAAGAATAGTCTCAAATCTAACCGATCTGAGAGCTCAAGACCTCGGTGTAGCAGGCCTCGTGGAAGAACGCAAGCTCGGCGAGGACAAAATGATATTCGTCGAAAAATGCAAAGACCCCCGTTCTGTTGCAATCATCATACGAGCCGGCCTCGAAAGAATGGTTGATGAAGCCGAAAGAGCAATGACTGATGCCTTGTCAGTGGTCTCAGATGTCATAGAGACAAACAAGATAGTCGCAGGAGGCGGAGCGGTGGAAGTCGAAGTGGCCAAAGAGTTGCGAAACTACGCTACTGACGTTGGCGGAAGAGAACAACTTGCGATAGAAAGCTTCGCTGACGCAATCGAGATAATACCCAAAACCTTGGCTGAAAACGCAGGATTGGAAGCCATAGACATACTCGTAGCACTGAGAGCTGCCCACGGAAAGCCAGATGGACAATACAAAGGAATAAACCTCTTCACTGGAAAAGTCGAGAACATGCAGGAGAAAGGCGTGGTCGAACCCGTGATTGTGAAAGAACAAGCGATAAAATCAGCCACGGAATCCGCGACGATGATAATACGCATAGACGACGTGATAGCGTCCACAAAACCGAGAGAGGGACCGGGAAAACCGCCAGGCGGAATGCCCGAAAGCGAAGACTAAACAACTTCCCCCCAGTTTTTCTATATTCAAATCTGTTTTCCACACGTTAGAAAACAAAGCAACTCCATTATTGTGCACTCTTCTGGCCTGAGAATTACGCTATTCTCACCTTCATACGGAGGCTTGGCCGACGAAGACATACGTCACTGCTACTCAACCAGTTTCAGGAAATCCTCCAAGATGTAATTTATGAACTCTTCCGTGGTGCTCTTGCTGAAGAGTGTCACAACACAGTTCCTTGTAATCCCAACCATGATTCCGCGTTTCTGGGTTTCGAAGACAACGTACCAGATTTTTCCATGCCCAAGATAGTCATGGTACAGCTTTGTGTCAACAAGATCTGATCCTGCCAAGCAAAGCTTTTCCACTCCTGGGATGTCAACTTCATCGAACCATATCAGCTTCGTCGCCTGCGGGTTTGACTCGTGAAGCTCCTTGAGGGTTTCATGGGGCATCCTGACTTCCAGAATAGCCTGAGAGTTGATGAAAAGAACCTTACTCAGCTTGTTCGCCACGTAGTTTGTCAGCAGCTTCTTGACCCCACGAGCCACGGACGGCGCCAACACCAATAGAAACGTCTTTTTCTTAGTAGTAACAATCCAGAAAGGGGCTTCCTCCGTAAGGGGGGCTTCAACCAAACTCCGCCTGTAGAAACGTCTGCGCATGAAATCCCTGCTGAAGACTCCTTCCACCAAGCCTTCTTTTGACTTCAAGTCCAGAATCTCCGTCACCAAACTGAAGTTTTCACCGCCCTCGGTCTTGCAGAATTCCTCTTCCCGGAAATCCTTAAGCTTCCACAGCATCAACCCTGGATCAACTTTTTCCTTGATCTCAAACACCTTAATAGGCAGAACCAACCACGTACACCACAAAACAATTTCCACCACCTGACTTTAAAGTATTCCACTAGCTTGGTACGAACAATCAAACGAAGAGAAAACGCAAACCCCGCACTAACCAGAAAGAGATCCTCGAGCACTCAAAAATCCGATTTGGGCGCGCAAGCGCAATGGCTTTGATCCCAACATACTCGTTTTAGCCGTGAGTCTGTCTCAGCGCATCGAACGTTTCGACTCTTTCTGCCACGTTCATGCGTACATCGCTCGTAGACTATGTACGCATGAAGAGAACATTGAACGTAATCACGTGCTCTGCCCTTTTTTTCGTTTTATGTTCTAGTAAGGTTTAAATAAAATATGCCTTATTTCGTAGTTAGCTTTGAACAATAACATGGATGGCGATATATGTCTGACGAGTTCCGCCATAGACTTCGAATAATTGACACTGATGTAGATGGCACTTTGAAAGTGTCCTATGCACTGGCAAAAATCAAGGGGGTCGGCCCAAGCCTTGCCGATGCGATGCTTAGAAAGGCAGGCATAAGTTCTGACAAGAGGGCAGGTTTTCTGACAGAAGCTGAGATTGATCGGTTAGAGGAGATAGTCAAGGACCCGGCTAAGAGCGGCTTGCCAAGTTGGCTTTTGAACAGGAGAAAGGAGCTGGAAACTGGAAAAGACACACACTTGATAAGCGCGGATCTGGTTCTGAGGACGAAGATGGACATAGAAAAGATGAAGGAAATAAAGTCTTGGCGCGGATATCGACACGCCTACGGATTGAAGGTGAGAGGTCAAAGAACAAAAACGACTGGTAGAGCAGGCAAAGCTCTAGGGGTCAAGAAGAAAACGCTTATGCAGAGACCAGCCGCAACGGAGAACAAGTAGCCATGGGCGACCCTAAGAAACAAAGAAAGAAATACGACACTCCCCGCTTTCCTTGGCGAACCGACATCATGCAAGGAGAACTCAAACTTATCGGCGAGTACGGTCTGCGAAACAAGCATGAACTGTGGCGGCAGGAAACCTTGTTGTCAAAGTTCAGAGGCATAGCTCGAACACTTATAGGCCAAACACCTGAAGAACGCAAGAAGATGGAAGATGAGCTCCTCGCACGCCTGAAAAAACTGGGTGTACTCGACGAAACAGCAGTTTTAGATGACGTTTTAGACTTGACAATAGAGGATATTCTTGAGCGCAGATTCGAAACGATTGTTTTTCGCAAGGGTCTGGCAAAAACAATGCAGCAGGCTCGTCAACTGATAGGCCATGGGCACATGACGATAGGAAATCGAAGGGTCACCACGCCTGGCTACATCGTGCCGAAACCTGAGGAGGGTCAGATAAGCTACACGCCCATGAGTTCACTCGCGAACCCAGCTCATCCACTGCGCCAGACAATAGCGGTTACGCCGGCGGCAGAAGCAAGATCAGCGAAATCACGGAGTGAAGGAGAATAATGAGTTCAAGCAAAAGGACCGAGAGATGGGCGGTCGTCCACATATTCAGTTCCTACAACAATACCATAATACACATAACCGACCTTTCAGGCGCCGAAACAATAGCCCGAACGTCGGGAGGAATGGTTGTAAAGGCTAGTAGGATGGAGTCCTCACCTTATGCAGCGATGCGCGCAGCCTCGCTGGCCGCGGATGTTGCCAGAGATAAGGGAATAACCGCAATCCACATCAAGGTTAGGGCTCCTGGAGGAGCGGGACCAAGAACACCTGGTCCTGGTGCGCAAGCAGCAATCAGAGCGTTGGCAAGGGCGGGTTTCAGAATTGAACGCATCGAAGAAGTGACGCCTGTACCGCATGATGGCACAAGAAGGCCTGGCGGCAGAAGGGGAAGAAGAGTCTAAGAGGTACGTACGATCCTTCTTCTGATAGAAAAATTGAAATAATGCACCAATGTTCTATTGAGCGGCACAGCAAGGTGGAACACTGTTACGGGGTGTCCTAATAAGTGGAAATAAAGGTGCTTGAGAAAGACGAAATAAACATGCGTTTGCTCGTTCGAGGAGCCGATGTCCCATTCATGAATGCGTTGAGAAGAATCGTGACCTCTGAAGTTCCAAGTATGGCTATAGACGAGATTGTAATCGTGGAGAACTCTTCCATACTGATGGACGAGACCATCGCCCATAGACTGGGACTTATTCCGCTGAGGACTGACTTGGACAGTTACAACCTGCCTGAGGAATGTCCGTGCAAAAGTGAATTCGGGTGCAACCTCTGCCGAGTTACGCTCGCACTGGATGTGGAAGCCAAGGAAGAAGCAAGAACAATCTACTCGGGTGATTTAGTTTCAGAAAACCCGAACGTCGTGCCTGTGAGCGACAGAATTCCAATATTGAAACTGGCTAAGGAGCAGAAAATAAAGCTTGAGGCATACGCAAGGCTTGGAAAGGGTAAGAACCACGCGAAGTGGGAACCAGTTTCAATGTGCACCTACAAGTATTATCCAAAAATAGAGATTGCAAAACGCTGTAGTGTCTGCGGGAAATGTGTGGATATGTGTCCAAGAAGAGTTCTGGTGAAGAAAGGTGACAGCATCGAAGTTAATGATTTGATTGCCTGCACTCTCTGCCATGACTGCGTTAAAGCTTGTCCAGAAAGTCCACCTGCAATACAAGTCTCGGGAGAAGAAAACGCATTTATATTCAATCTGGAATCTACGAGTGCACTTCCTCCGGAAAGGATTATGGCCGAGGCCAGCAAAATACTGGATAAACATCTGAAAGAACTTGAGGGCGAAATCAAGGTGAAAAAGAGTGAGAAAAGTTAAAGCAACGAACCCGGAACTTGTAGGACTCGTCAGTTCTCTCAAGAAACAAAGCAGAGAGAGCAAGGCTGAAATCTGGCGAGACATCGCTGAACGTTTGGTCAAATCCAAGAGGAGACGCGTGGCTGTGAACCTGAGCCGTCTAGACAGATACACTTCTAAGAATGAAACGGTGGCGGTTCCCGGTAAGGTGCTGGCTACGGGTGAGATAACCCATCCGATAACCGTGGCTGCATTCACTTTCTCAGAAAGAGCCAAAGAAAAGATAAAAACTGCGAGGGGAAAATGCGTGTCTTTTTCTGATCTTGCTAAGAAGAACCCGAAAGGCTCAAACGTCAAGATAATTGGGTGAAAAAATGGAAACCATGAACCAAGCTGCCAACGTAATAAATGCTGACGGACTTATCCTGGGTAGAATGGCAAGCAGGATTGCCAAGAGACTGCTGGAGGGCGAACAAGTAGTGGTCGTGAACGCTGAAAAAGCCGTTCTTTCTGGAAGAAGGAGAAGCAAGGTGAGCGAAGCAAAGGAATTCCTTGATGTTGGAGGGGTAAATAGAGGGCCCTTCCATTACAGAAGACCAGATCGGATAGTCAGAAAGGCTGTGAAAGGCATGCTTCCAATCAGGCAGCCGAAAGGCATCCAAGCTTACAGAAGGCTCCAGGTGTTCATTGGAGTCCCAGATAATGTTAAAGACCAGAAGATGGAAACTCTGGCAGATGCTCAAGCTAAGAAGTTGACCTGCTCATATTTCACAGTTGGCGAACTTGCGAAAAGAATAGGTTGGAATCAAGGGGGGTAGATATGCCTGCTAAGAAAAGTTTAGTTGTCAGTGGAAAAAGAAAAACAGCCACTTCACGCGCTGTTGTGAGGCCTGGAATCGGAAGGGTGCGCATAAACAGAACTCCGGTGGAGATTTTTGAGCCGGACATCGCGCGTGAGAAGATTATGGAACCGCTCATACAGGCTGGAGACGAAGTTTGCAAACAGTTGGACATAGACGTGAAAATGTCGGGCGGAGGTTATATGGGCCAGGCTGAGGCGGCAAGGATGGCGATTGCGAACGCCATACTGAAATGGACGAAGAGTGCACATCTGCGCACGGTTTTTGCTGAATACGACAGAACGATGATTGCTGGTGACAAAAGGAAGAAAGAACCCAAGAAGTTCGGAGGACCTGGAGCACGGTCGAGGGACCAGAAAAGCTACAGATAAGAGGTTTGGATCTGATGATAATACCAGTGAGATGTTTTACGTGCGGCAAACTAATTGGAGACAAATGGGAGGAATTCGCCAGAAGAGTGAAGGCCGGAGAGAACGCTGGAGAGGTTCTGGACAGTCTAGTCATCAAACGTTACTGTTGCAGACGGATGCTTCTGTCACACGTGGAAATATTCGACGAAGTGCTGCGATTCTACGAAGAGGCTGAAAAGCGGAAAGAGGCAAGAAGCTACTACTAGGACGATTGAAAGGGAGAATATGTCTACAATCATTGAAGACATAATTGCAAGAAAAGTCTTCAACAATCGGGGAGAAGAAACGGTAGAAGTTGACATCATAACAACGTCGGGTTTTGGAAGGGTTGCAGCTCCTGCTGGGAAAAGTCGGGGAAAAGCAGAGGTTGTCTATTATCCGCAAGGTGGAGTGGAACAGGCGGTAAAAAAGGTCGAAGAACTCATAACGCCGGAAATAGTGGGACTGGGTGCTGATTGTCAAGAAGAAATTGACAAAACCTTACATGAAATTGACGGCTCAAAAGATTTCCGGGCAATCGGCGGCAACACCGCATTCGCAATCTCATTAGCCAATGCCGAGGCCGCTGCAAACTCTTCCGGCCTCTTACTCTTTCAGTATCTGGGCGGACATGTCGCGCATGAACTTCCGTATCCGCTTGGCAACACCATAAGCGGCGGGCAACACACGCAAGGAAAGTCTCCTGACTTACAGGAGTTTCTGGTTCTGTCGCACGGAGCTGAATCTTTTTTGGAGGCTGCGACGGCCAACATACTCGTTCACAGAAAAGTCGGCGAAACCTTGGTAAAGAAAGATAAGCTTTTCGGAGAAGGAAAGAGCGATGAGGGCGCTTGGGTTGCCAACGTAGGAAACATGGAGGCTCTGGAGATTCTGGCGGAGGCCTGTGAGGAGGTTGGTGCGGAAACGGGTTTTGAGTGCGGCGTGGGCATTGATGTCGCATCGTCTTCAATGTGGAACGGCAAGAACAGAACTTACAATTACCAAAGGGAGAAGAAAACGAGAGACTCGGGTGAACAGTTAGAATTCATTCTTGAACTCATCAGGAAATATCATTTGGTCTATGTTGAAGATGCTTTCCACGAGGAGGATTTCGCAAGCTTCGCGGAGCTGACGAAGAAAGCCAAAAGCTGCTTGATATGCGGCGACGACCTTTTCACGACAAACAATGAAAGACTGAGCCGTGGAATAAAGATGCACGCCGCTAACGCCGTAATAATAAAAGTCAACCAGGTAGGCACGCTGACGGACGCGTGGGAAACAATCGAAATGGCAAAAAGGAATGGATACGTACCCGTGATGTCTCATCGTTCAGGTGATACGTGCGACTGGCACATAGCCCACTTGGCACTGGCTTTCAAATGCCCAATAATAAAGACAGGAGTTGTTGAAGGTTCTCGCATTGCAAAAATAAACGAGTTAATAAGGATCGAAGAGTTTCTTGGAGACAGGGCCGGAATGGCCAGTCTTGAGGCGCTTCAAGGAGGATAGAGTTTGTCTGAGGATGAAGAGAGCAAGGAGAATATTGAAGAAGAAACCAAGGATGAAGAAACGATAGAGGAAGAGGCAAGACCAGCGGAGGAAAACAAAGCGGAGGCGACAGAACTGGATACTGAAGCAGTTCCAGAAGAAGAACTTCTGATGCCGCGAGACACGTTGTTATCCGCTGGAATACATATTGGAACAAGGATGAAAACCGGGGACATGGAACAATTCATATACCGCGTGAGGGCCGACGGCCTGTTTGTCTTAGACGTTAAGAAAACGGATGATCGCATACGAGTCGCCGGTAAATTCCTTGCACGCTTTGAACCGGGAAAAGTTGCTGCAGCTGCAGCTAGACTTTACGCACAAGAACCAGTGAGTAAATTCTGTGAAGTGACTGGAGCAACTCCCGTAATCGGTCGGTTCATTCCGGGACTTCTGTCAAACCCATTATATCCTAACCGCATCGAGCCAGAAGTGCTCATAGTGTCTGACCCGAGAGCCGATCTTCAAGCTGTAAAAGAGGCTACTTCAATAGGGATACCTGTAGTGGCCCTGTGCAGCACAGACAACGAATTTAATGGGGTAGACCTCATCATTCCAACGAACAACAAAGGCCGACGGGCCTTGGCAGTCATCTACTGGCTCTTGGCAAAGCAAACACTGCGTGAGAGAGGCGAGCTGTCGGTGGACAAAGACCTGCCTCTGACAGTTGACGATTTTGAAGCGAAGATTGCAAGGGAGGAGGAGGAAACCTAATCTAATGGTGAAGGTTCGGCGTCCATGCCAAGCCGGAGCCTTCTACGAGGGGACCTCTGACGCACTAAGGCGACAGATAGAAAACTGTTTTAAAGACGAACTTGGACCAAGAAAGCTTCCTGAAGTTGCCAAAAATGCCCCCAGAAAAGTAATAGGGCTCATCTGCCCCCATGCAGGGTACATGTTCTCAGGACCCATAGCCGCGCATGCCTACTACGAACTTGCTGTTGACGGCAAACCTGATGTTATAGTTATTGCTGGTCCAAATCATACGGGGTACGGTAGCGGTCTGGCCCTCATGAATGAGGGTGTTTGGCGAACACCTCTGGGTGATGTTGAGATAGATCGTGAAACTGCAAATCAAATCGTGCATGAATCGCGTATCGTGGACATTGATGATTCTGCTCATAGTCATGAACATTCAATCGAGGTTCAGCTTCCGTTTCTCCAGTACCTTTATGGTTCGGAATTCAAGATAGTGCCAATCTGTTTCTTGATGCAGGACTTGTCTTCGGCCAGAGAGGTCGGAGAGGCCGTGGCTGAAGTCTTGCTCGACAAGAAAGCGGTCATCATAGCTTCTTCGGATATGACTCATTATGAGCCTCAGGAAAGCGCGGAAAGGAAGGACAAGAAGGTTCTTGAAGCAATCGAAGCGATGGATGAGGTTCGCTTTCAATCGGTCATCGAAGCCTATAACGTTAGTGCTTGCGGCCACGGCCCAATAGCTGCTTTGATTACCGCGGCGAAAATTTTGGGAGGACGAGAGGCAAAATTATTATGCTATAAGACCAGTGGAGATGTGATTGGCGACCGCTCAAGCGTGGTTGGGTATGCCGCCATGTGTTTCATGAAATAGTGGTGTAGAATGGGGGTCGTTGCCTCAGCTCCCGCGAAGGTTATACTTTTTGGAGAGCACTTCGTAGTCTACGGTGAGCCATCAATCGTCTTGGCCATAGATCGAAGGGCATGTGCAACTGTTAATCTCCGCGATGACAAACGCATCTATTTGCGATCAACAGACCTAGGTTTCGCGGGCTTCTTCGAAAATGGGATTTTCAAGATCGAACAGGGGGATGCAAAGGAAGCTAGATTGAAGTTTGAGGCAATCCGGCTAGCCGTGGAAAAAGTCATGAAAACATGCGGGCAAGACGCTGGTCTGAATATTGAAATCAACTCAGCCGTTCCTGTCGCAGCTGGGTTGGGGTCTTCAGCAGCTGTCATAGCCGCTGTAACCGCAGCAGTCGGTTCTCTCCTCAAAGCGAAGATGTCGAAGGAAGACGTTTTCCGCATCACCTGTGAGACTGAAAAAGTTGTGCACGGCACCACGTCAGGAGTGGATCCTGCGATTTCAACTTTCGGCGGTGCACTCTTGTTTCAAATGGATACGGGATTCAAGCCTTTGGAAGTGAAGGCGGACATTCCGCTTGTTGTCGGAGACACAGGCGTCAAGAGGTCCACGCGAATTCAAGTTGAGAAAGTGCGGAGCGTAAAGGAGAATTATCCAAGCCTATTTGAACCGTTACGAAAGGTTGCCCGAGAAATCGTTCTCAGAGCTATCGACGCATTTAAAGAGAACGATCTGGATACCCTGGGAGAGTTGATGAACATCAATCACGCTCTGCTTTACGGCATGGGAGTCTCAGACGAGTCACTTGAGTGGCTAATAAATGCTTCACGCAAGGCGGGGGCCTTAGGCGCAAAACTAACGGGGGCCGGCGGTGGCGGATGCATGATTGCGTTGGCAAGAAACGAGAGGCTTGAACAAGTTTTAGAGGCAATAATGAATGCGGGTGGAAGACCGTTCACGGCGAGAAAAACAGATGAAGGGGTCAAGATTGAGCGAACCTAGGCTCACAATCTTGAAGATCGGCGGATCCGTCATTACTGACAAGAACGGTGAGCTTGCAGCTCGAACACAAGAAATAAACCGTTTGGCAGAAGAAATACAGAAGGCAAGTGTCAAAGGCTTGGTAGTCGTCCATGGGGGTGGAAGCTTCGGCCATCCCTCAGCCCAGAGATATGCGATAAAAGATGGTTTGAAAGAGGATTCACAGAAGATCGGGTTCTCAGAGACTCATCACGTTATGACAGTCCTAAACGGTTTGTTCATGGATTCTCTTATCTGGCACGATGTCCCAGCAGTAAGCGTTACGCCGTCATCCTGCATAATCACCGAAAATGGCAGAATAAAGCATTTTGAGGATGCAGTGGTCAGAGCACTGTTGAAGTTGGGTTTCATTCCCGTCCTTTATGGAGACGCAGTCGTAGATTTGAAACTGGGCTTCACAATCTTGTCGGGCGACCAACTTGTCTCATCGCTTGCCATAAGGTTCAACGCAGAACGCATAGTAATGGGCGTCGACGTGGACGGGCTTTATGATGCTGATCCCAAAGTTGAGAAAACCGCAAAAATGTTCAGGCACCTAAATCCAGAAGAGCTGAAAGAGCTTCAGAGCAAACTATGCAAGCCGACAGCCTGTGATGTTACAGGCGGCATGTTCGGCAAAGTGGTGGAACTCTTGCCAGCCGTCGAACTGGGGATTCCAGTAACAGTGGTGAATGCATCGAAGCCTAGGTACGTCTGCAGGGTTCTTGAAGGAAAAGCGGTGGAAGGCACGGTAATAGAGAGGGAATAGATTTTGGCTGAAGCGACGAGAAAACGGAAAGCAGAGCACATAAGCATATCCTTAAAACACAACGTTCAAGCCAGAGAGGTTACAACAGGCTTTGAAGATGTAATATTCATCCACAAAGCTTTGCCGGAAATCGATAGACAACAAATAGATTTGTCCACGACTGTTTTCGGTCACAAGTTTGCCGCACCACTAATCGTCGGTGCCATAACGGGCGGAACGCATGAAGCAAGGAGGATTAATGCAACGATAGCCGAGGTCGTTGAAGAACTTGGTTTGGGAATGGGCGTGGGCAGTCAACGCGCCGCATTAGAAGATCGTAAGCTCCAAGAGTCTTTTGCCGTAGCAAGGAAAAAGGCGCCCACAGCCTTTCTCATTGCAAACATCGGCGGAGTGCAGCTCGTCAACGGATACGGCTTGAGAGAAGTCGAAAAGGCAATGAAAATGATCGAAGCAGACGCGTTGGCGATACATCTGAACGCGTTGCAGGAGACAGCCCAACCGGAAGGCCAGACAAACTTTGCGGGGATCCTCGAAAAGGTGGGCCAAATCGCTGAAGAACTGGACAAGCCGATTATCGTCAAGGAGACAGGTGCCGGTGTAGCTGCTGAAGAGGCAAAGAAGTTGGAAGCTGCGGGAGCTAAGGGTATAGATGTAAGCGGCGCAGGCGGCACGAGTTGGGCGGCAGTTGAGTATTACCGTGCAAGAGAACTTCAAGACGCGTTCCGACGCAGGCTTGGAGACCTTTTCTGGGATTGGGGTATTCCAACCGCTGTGAGCATCGTTGAAGTTTCTCAATCAGTAAGCATTCCTGTTATCGCTTCTGGAGGGGTACGTAACGGAGTGGATTTTGCCAAGGCCTTGGCCTTAGGTTCAAGTTTGACAAGCCTTTCTCAACCTGTCTTGCGGGCTGCAGTCAGAGGAGTTCAGGAGACGAGGGATATGCTTTCGCTCTTGATGGACGAATTGAGAAATGTAATGTTTCTTGTCGGTGCAAAGTCGATTGAAGCTCTGTGCAAGGCTCCGGTTGTCATGGTGGGCAAGACATCAGAGTGGCTGAGGACGAGGGGGTTCGATGTCGAGTCCTATGCGAGAAGGGGAGGGAATTGACGTTTGGATTTCGAAGAGTTTCTTGAAGAGAATGCCTCGATGGTGAACAAAGCGATTGAAAAGTACATCCCGAGAACTCTGTCTAAGAATGCCGTTCTTTTCAGGATCAGTCAACCGCGATATGCTTATAACCTGGGGGCTTTGAACAAAGCATTAGTCCATCCTATCTGGGAGTTCCTTGACAGAGGCGGAAAGCGGTGGCGTCCAGCGCTGTTCTTGTTAATATGTGAAACACTTGGCAAAAAGCTTACCGATCTGGTTGATTTTGCGATTATTCCGGAGGTAGTGCACAACGGGACCTTAATGGTTGATGACATAGAGGACGCGTCTGAGTATCGACGCGGTAAGCCGTGTACGTACAGGGTATTCGGGTTGGACATAGCCATCAACGCTGGAAACGCGATGTATTACCTGCCGCTTCTGCCGTTGCTGGAAAACAGGGACAAGGTTTCTCAGAGAAAACTCGCTGAGGTCTATGGGGTCTATGCTCAGGAGATGATAAATTTGAGCCTTGGTCAGGCGATGGACATAGCATGGCACCGGGGTCTGGCAAGTGCGGATGAAATAAGTGAAAAGGACTATTTGCAGATGTGCGCGTACAAGACTGGAACCTTGGCACGAATGGCTGCCAAGATTGCGGCTGTCCTGTGCGATGCAGACGAACAGCTGGTCGAAAGACTTGGACATTTCGCCGAAAGCTTGGGCATAGCTTTCCAAATGAAAGATGACGTGCTGGACCTGACGAGCGCTCAGTTCACAGAGAAGAAGGGGGGGCGTGGACAAGACATAACCGAAGGAAAGCGCAGCCTACCAGTCGTACACACCCTCAGAGTTTCAAACGCCAGAGACATGAAGAGACTCGTTGAAATTCTCAACATGCACACTTCGGATCAGAAGCTCATGGACGAAGCTATTGCCATAATGCAGAAGTACGATTCAATAGAATATGCCAAACGGTTTGCCAAACGAATCGTCAAAGGAAGTTGGAACGAAGCCGAGCAGCTTCTGCCCGCTTCAGGGTCGAAGGAAAAATTAAAAGCCTTTGCAGAGTTCTTGATTGAGAGAAAAATCTAGATGATTGAGTGTAACACCTTTGACGGCCAAAACTAACACGGAGCTCAAAGAGTTCATTCGCAAGATGGCTTTGTTAAATGCAGTTAAGCACGAGGGTAAGGCACAAACTGGTCCAGTTGTCGGAAAAACATTGGGCGAAAAGCCTGAATACAGAACCCGAGTCAAGAAAGTGTCGGACCTAGTTAACGAGGTTATCCGAGAAGTCAACGGTCTTTCTTTGCATGAACAGCTGCACATCATTCAGGAAAAATGGCCCGAGGCTCTCGTAAAAGAGAAGGCCCAGGAAGAGAGGCATCTGCCGCCCTTGCCGAATGCGGCGAACTATCAGCGAATTGTCACGCGTTATTCGCCGAATCCTGACTGTGTGTTGCATTTGGGCTCTGCCAGAGCCATAATATTGTGCCACGAGTACGCTCGCATGTACGATGGCAAATTCATACTTCGGTTCGAGGACACTGATCCTAAGCTGAAGAGGCCTGTTTTGGAGTTCTACGATCGCATCAGAGAGGATTTGGCTTGGCTTGGATGTAAGTCGGATGAAGAGTACATCCAAAGCGACAGAATACCAATATATTACGAGTATGCTGAAAAGCTACTCAATGACGGTAACGCTTATGTCTGCACATGTGTGCCTGAGGAGTTTCGGAAGAGGATTTTGGCTCATAAACCATGCGAATGTCGTGATTGTCCTAAGGAAGAGCATCTTGGGAGGTGGCGGCGGATGCTTGAAGGAGGCTACAAAGAAGGGGAAGCCGTCGTCCGGGTCAAGACAGACTTGAAACACCCGAACCCTGCGGTGCGCGATTGGCCTGCACTCCGCGTTCTTGACACTAAGAAATATCCTCATCCGAGGGTTGGAAGCAAGTACATCGTATGGCCACTGTACAACCTCGCAGCTGGCGTTGACGACCATCTCATGGGGATCACTCATATTATCCGCGGGAAAGAGCATCTCACGAACCAGGTTCGTCAGGAATACATGTATCGACACTTGGGCTGGAAGTATCCTGAGACCATACACTACGGCAGGTTAAAGATAACAGGAGCTTCCCTGAGCAAGTCAAAAATCGTTCAAGGTATGAGGGAAGGGCTCTACAAAGACTGGGATGATCCGCGTTTGGCAACTTTTGCGGCGTTGCGAAGGCGTGGAATAAACCCTGAGGCTATCAGAAGGCTGATGATTGACATTGGACCCAAAACTTCAGACGTTGTACTGAGTTGGGAGAACCTCTACGCTCATAACCGTAAGATATTGGATCCAATCGCTGACAGATACTTCTTTGTGCAAAATCCGATAGAATTAACTGTGAAGCATATTCCCAGAAAATTTGTTGTGAAGCTTCATTTGCATCCTGACAATCCTGAAAGAGGTTTTAGGGAATACACGATAGTGCCCAGAGGAAAAGACGACGGCGTGGCTTTTTGGGTTTCAAGAAAAGATGTGGACTCTTCAAAGATTGGGAAGATACTTCGCCTGATGGAATTGTTTAACGTGAAAATCGTGAGTGCAAGCCTCTACGCCGCTGAAGCCTTTTTTGAAAGTGAGTCCTACGAGCAGGCAAGAGATATTAAGGCACAGTTGATTCATTGGATTCCGGTAGGCGAGGACATGCCGTGCCAAGTTGTGATGCCCGATGCCACAGCGGCGGAGGGCATTGCAGAGGGTGTTTGTAAACGGTTAAAGAAGGACGATGTGATACAGTTCGAGCGGTTTGGCTTCGTGAGGATAGACCAGGTCGACGATAAGTTAACGGCTTACTACGCTCAGAAGTGACGGAGGAGAAGGGTTTGCGACAGCAGGAGAAGATAATTATTTGGCCAGCTTACTTCGATTCAACCAAGACTAGAAATGACGGAAGAAGGGTGCCGAAGAATCTGGCTGTGCCTTCCCCAAGAATTGCAGAGTTGAAAGAGGCTGCGGACAAGCTCGGTCTGCCCCATGAACTTGTTGTCGACGTTGGTTATCCTAAGACACCGTGGCTGAAAACCGGCATGATTCTGGTGAAAAGAAAGGGTTCAAAAGGCCAGATGGTTCTTCTTGTCGCCAAACAGCTTCTGAAAATGCGCAGCACGCTTGGATTGAAGTGAAGCCTAGGTTTTCCCTTCCCCAGTCAGGATTGCGTTCAATATTCCGTGTTGTCCAGGGCGTGAAGTGATGCGTGCTTGACCCAAAGGTGTGTCTACCACTGCTCCCTTGGTTATCACGCCTCTACGGTCGTAGTCAATGTTTGCTGGGTTCTTTACGACTCGCACAATCTCGGTTTTCTCCGTCTTTCCGGTCTTGGGGTCGGTTACACACACTTGTTTTTCCCTCAGTATCTTGAGCTTGAGGTTTCCTCCTCTTCCTCTGGCAACCTTCCGTTTCTGTTCGCCCATGAGAGTTTCTGCTGCAAATGTGCCTTGCTCGTATTTTCTCTTCTTTCTATAGCCTTTTTTTCTGGCTCCAGACGGCCTTTTCTTGTGCGTGTCACCGTGCCAAACGGACATAGTTCTCACCCTTAATGCTAAATTTGGTGTTCACTATCACCATTTGTTTAAATATAAACCTATCCGTTCTCATTTCGAGGATTCTCTACTTTTGGAAAATTCTCAAAAACATGCTTCAACTCTCTCTTCATCGATGTTGTGTCCTGGCTTAGGCCAAAGTAATCTGAAAAGTATTCGGTCGTCCTGAGAATCATAGAGCGTCCGTTTCTTTCGCTGGCGATCAGGCCCATGTCCTTCAGTTCTTTGATGTGTCCGTAAGCATGGTGGCCTCGCACGTCAACGACCCTTTTCTGGGCTACTGGTTGTCTGTAGGCTATATAGGAGAGCGTCTTCAATGGACCAACAGAGAGCAGCGGTCTGTTAACGAATCTCCTGACGTGGGGCGTGAAATCACTTTTTAACTGCATGACAAATCTTTCATCCTTCAGTTCCAAGATTTCGAGGGCCGTGTTTCTGTTTAGGTAGTCTTGAACTAGTCTTTCCACAACTTTTCTCGTCTTAGTTTTTGACCGTGTCTTCAGAACCGAGCATAGCTCGTTCATGTCCAGCGGGTGTCCGGCAACATACAATGCGGCTTCTACAAGTACAAGGTCATTCTGCGTTTTGTCTCTGTTTTCTTCTTGCCCAACATCTACTTCAGGATTAGCTACCTGCTTATCAGCTTTCTGCAAGTCTTAACTCTCCAACTGTGATGTAAATCTCCTCTGTCTCCTCGTTCTGCCACAAGTTTATCTTCCCCTCTTGGGCCAAGAATAGCAGTAGAATAAACGTGCGGACAGCCTCCAGTCGTCCAACTCCATTTAATAGAGTTGAGAACTCTATCAGACCTGCGCCTTTCACTCTGTCCGAAAGAGAGGTGTAGAGTTTTTCCATCTGGAGCTCGACTTCCATCATGTACAGGTCGAGCTCGGGAAGAATTTCTGAGGGCGTTGGCAGAACGTTTTGTGCAACCGTTTTTTCTAGGTGGATTAGTTTTTCGCCCTTCAAGACATCGTCTAGAACTTCCAGCAGGTTTCTTATCGTTGTTGAAGTCAGTTCATGTCTGAGGGGCAGAAACAATGGTGGAGGCAAGAAATCCTGTGGTGCCTTGGGTGGTGGCGGGGGTTCTTCCAGCTTCAGCAGAAGCCTTGACTTCATCAGGTATATCAGCGCTGAGGAATCAAGGGCAACGCCAGACGCTCTGAAATCGACTTGTCCTGTTTCTTCCATGTGCTCAAGGAATGAAGTGAGCAAATAGGCAATGTTGACGTTCCAGGGGACAAGCTTCTCGAGTTTGTGGAACTCAAAGAGGATGTTCCATGGTGGAAGCAGGTAGAACGGCTTTCTGGTGGTTGTAGACGACATCAGCTCGGCACCTCTAAGAATTTTGCCGAAATGACGTTTGAGTTTCCGTCGCGCATGTAGACTCCGTAGACTTTCTGTGCTTTGTTCACCATTTCGGGCTTTAGTGTGATGACTATGAATTGAGTCTTGTCTGACTCTTCGAGAAGTAGATCCGCTAGTTTTGAAACATGCAGTGCGTCCAGGTGCGCGTCTACTTCGTCGAGAACATAGAAGGATGCGGGTGTGAACTCTTTCAGGGCGAATATGAATGCTACAGCCGCGACTGAGCGTTCGCCGCCGCTGGCTCCGCTCACCACTATTGACGGCTTTTTGGGAAATGTTACGATCATGTCTATTCCGCCTTGGAATGGGTCTTCGGCGTTTTCAAGCGTCAGCGTGGCATCGCCTCCTCCGGTGAGCTTTGAAAAATAGCTTCGCAAGTTTTGGGTTATCTTGTCGAACGCTTCTGTGAAGACTTTGCGTTTCTTGCGTTCAATTTCATCCATGAACTGTAGTATTGCCTGTTTTTCCTTTTCAAGTTCGTTCATTCTCATTGATAGTTCCCTGTAGCGCGAAATCTGATCTGCATAATGAGACAGGGCGAGCTGGTTGACTGCTCCTATTCTTTCCAGTTCGAGCTGCATCATTTTTATGGAGGTTTCGGCTTCTTCAACCTGCCTCGGTGTTACGGTTAGTGGTTGTTCATAGCCAAGGAGTCTAAGCTGGTTTCGGTGCTGTTCGAGTTGCAGCAGGGAGGTTTGAATGTTCAGTTGAAGTTGGTTCAGCAGTCTGTCAATTTGCTCATATTCCGTGTCAAGTTTCTTAAGTTCCTTGTCTATATCGTCGATTTGGGCCGTGAATTTTTTCGACTCTTCTCTTGCTGAGAAAACAGTTTTTGAAAGTTGGACTCTGCTTTTCTCCAGTTCTCCCAGTTCCTGCTTCAGTGATTCTCTTTCTTGTAATGCTTCTTCGACTTCTTTTTCGACTCTTCCCAGTTGTTGATTGACTTTTGAAACTTGGATCTTGGAGTTTTGGTATCCAACCCTTAAGACATTGTCGAATTGCGACTGAAGTGTTGATGTTTCAGTCTCGGTGGTGCCGAGCTTTTGTCTTAGGGTGATTATTTCCTCGGCCATTTTTTCTCTGTCAATTTCCATTTCCTGAATGTGTCCAGGATCTGCTTTCTTTCTTAAGGATGTCAACTCAGTCTGGAGTTTCCGCATTTCCTTCTGGATTGTGCCCCTCTCAGCCCTGTGTATCCACATTTGCGCTTTTTCATTTTCTATTTCTTTATCAATTCGCATGACGAGATGATCAATTCGTTTTGCGTTGGATTTTGTTCTTCTGATGTTTCTTTTTACTCTGACTATTTCCCTTTCCAGAGTGGTAATCGCTTCTGACAGGCGGCCGATTTCAACACGAGTCTTGGCGATTTCTTCTTCAAAACCTGTGATGTCGCTTCCTCTTCTTGAGAGGTGTTGTTGCAGCGCGTTGACTGCTTCGTCTAGGCTTTTGATGGCTACTTCGCTTGGGATTATTGTGGAGAAGTCTATTGGAGCGCGGTAGTATCCGCTTTCAAACGCGCCGCCCACCTCATAAAGGTCTCCGTTGACGGTGACTGCGCGGTAGCCTTGGGCGGACAGGGCGAAGGCAGTCTTGTCGTCTGAAACGATGAGTGTGTCTCCGAAAACAAAGTTGATTGCGGGCTCGTAGTTTTTCTCGTATTTCATGAAGAGTTGAGCTGCCCCGTTTATTCCCTCTTTTTCTGGAACCTTTGCGGGCCTAACGTTTGTTGCTTCTTGAAGCGGGATTATCTTTATCCGCCCAAGCTTCATTCTTCTTAGTGTCTCTGTACAGGTGAAGGCTGAATCAATATCTTTTACGACAAGTGCATCTAGCCATCCTATGGCGGCAGCTTCTATTGCTCGTTGAACGCTCTTGTCAATCTTTATCAGGTTGCGCAGTCTACCATGAACTCCTTGGATTACACCGAGTTCGCCCAGTTCTTCTATGCTTCTTAATGCCTTTTCTTCAGCTGCGACGGTTTCTGCAAGTTCTCTTTGCGTTGCAAACTCCACGACTGCTTCGCGTGCTGAATTAGCAATTTTTCCGGCTTCTGCTATTTCCCTCTCCGCAGCCTCTTTCTGTGCGATTCGCCGTTCGCGCGTTCGTTCTAGGTTTCTGAGCTGTGTTTTCTGTTCTTTCTGAACTTTTTCTAGTTCAAGGAATGACTTTTCCAGTTCATCCATCGTTCCTGAGAATCTTGCTTTTCGGTCTTGTAGGTCTTTGAGTCTTCTGCTACGTACCCTGATAGCCGTCTGATTTTTTAGATATTCGGATCTTAGGAATGCAAGTCTCTTGTAGTCATCTTCGAGTTTAAGCTCGATTTCGCGGATTCTCTTGCTGTTTTCGCCGAGGTTTTCCCAGAGCTGATTGGTTTCTTGTGCAAGAACATCGTGTTCACCTTGTTTCTGACTTACCTGATCGGAGATTCTGTTGTATTCGTTTCTTGACTGTCTGATTCTCAGACGGTTTTCACGTATCTCTTTTTGAATTGATTGGTACTGTTCAAGATTGTTTTCTCTTATCTGCTTCAGACCTTCAAGACTTGATTTTCCAGAGCTTATCCTTGTGGCCAACTCCGTCAGTTTTGATTTGAGCTCTCCGATTCTTACCTGAACTTTCAGTACTTGTGAGCCGCCTTCTTCGACTATTTCTGAGCTTAGTTTTCGCCATTCGCCTTCAACTGCTCTTCTTTTCGATCTTCGATCATCACGTAACTGTCTCAGTTTCTCAAGTTTGCCGCCGATTTTTTGGGCTTCTGAGGAAGTCTCCTCCACCTTCTTCTGTATCTGAGCCATTTCATACGAAATCTTGACTGTTTCAAAGTTTCTTATCTCGCTCTGAATGAAGTTGGCCCTCAACAGTTCGTTGCGCTCTCTCTCCAGATCATCCAGCCTTTTCTGCACTTCATCTATTCTTCCCATGGCCGTGCGGATGGAAATGTCCGCTGCTCGCAGCTTTTCCTCTGCTTGAGCTTTTTCACTGTCATATTGACCTATTCCCACCAAATCCTCGATTATTTTTCGGCGTTCAATGGGCGAGATGTCCGTCAGACGGGTTATAGTGCCTTGCAGAATTATGTTCTGGCTCGTGGAGCTGATTCCGGCCATGGAGAGAATCTCTAGATTGTGCGCTCTTGAAATTCTTCTTCCATTAAGTCTGTAGACGCTCTGTCCGTTTCTGTAGACTTCGCGTGAAATTGTCACTGTAGCGGTGTCAACGGGCATACGTCCATCTGAATTCTCAAATTGGATGACGACCTTGGCCATTTTTGTCCTTTCTTGGCCAGCTTTTTCAGATCCGTGAAATATCAGTTTGGCAGCAGTTTCTGCGCGGAGCCTTCTGGTGCTTAATTCACCCAGCGAGAACAAGAATGCATCCAAAATGTTTGTTTTTCCACTTCCGTTTGGGCCTGTGATGGCTGTGAAACCTTTATCTAGAGATACCTTAACGCCTTGCGGTCCGAATGATTTGAAGCCCTTAAGCTCTATTTTCTTAATGTAGGGCATTCAGTTTTGCGCCCTCACTTTCTCCGAAACATGCCCCTATCCTGTCGTAGACATTTGTTTGGCATTTTTATAAAAATATTTACTGTGTCTCCAAGCTTTAACAGTTACGTACTTTTCAGTGTTCTTTTCGAGCTTTTGGCTTACACTTTGCGGTGATCCTCTTTACAAAATCCTTTATGGCCGTGTCTGGGCCAAAAACAAGCAAACATCCATCAGTTTGAACGCGAAATGAAAGGTCAGATCCGTTTGCAAGAGTCTTCAGTTTTTCGAGTGGTAGCTCATTTGAGGGTGTGAGACGAATCCACTTTTGTTCCCTTGGCAAGCCGGAAATAAACCTCGTTTCCTCTTCCTTCTCATCAACGATTCTTCGACCAGCTTGATCTCTCCTCTCGAGCCATTCATCAACGTACACTTGGCCGAACCTTTTCAGTCCCTCAGAAACTAGGTAGGATTCCACCTTCCCCAGATATTCCTCAATTTTCTGAATGTTTTCTCCTCGGCTCGGGTCAGCTTTCAAAATATTGATTATTGTCTTTGCGTTTTTCAAGTCGCCAAAAATGTCTGCTGGAACTGTTATTCCTTTTTTCTTGAGATCCGTGACCATTTCCTCGAGTACTTTCCAGGCGGCGAGGTATCCCATTCACCTGCTCACTGTTCCAGTTTTCCTTTAGGCAACCGTGACTATTTAGGAATTGCCATAAATGAGTGAAACAAATGAGAAATTTGGGAAAGTGCTCAAAAACCAGAACAGGTTTGGATGGTTCAGCGTTTTCCAAATTTCTCTTTATGGACTATGTGGCGCAGTTCTTTTCTGTCCTTTTTCGGAATGTCGTTTCTAGCGTGGCCGATTGGTAGAAGTGTTACGGCACGGTGGTTTTTCGGGATATCCAGAATCTTTTTCACCTTGACTTCGGCTGAATTTCTCTGGTTCTTCACGTCAAAGATGCCAATCCAGGAAGTTTGCAATCCCAGACTGTGGGCTGCGAGGGCCATGTTCTGAGTGGCTATGGCTCCGGCTTCCACGAAATGATACGCGTCTTCCCCAGGATCAACGGCGACTGCGATGGAAACTGGCGCTTCTTTCAGTCCTTGCACAAAGGCTGTGGGAACTACTTCACTCAGTTGTCCTTTCGTTGCTGGGTCTCTTATGACTATGAAGCTCCAAGGCTGCTTGTTAAGCCAAGAGGGTGCCCATCGTCCAGCCTCCAAGATGTCGTCTATCTTGTCCTGCTCCACCTCGGTGTTTTCGAACCTGTTGACCGTTCGTCTTTTCTTAATGGCATCCAAAACTGGGTTGTCCATAAGTTCATTCTCCCTTTTAGTATCTAGTTAAAAATCGTATTTTATAAGCTTAGCGCGCGCTTTAGCACTTTCGACCACCTAGTTGTGACGAAGGTCTACATGGTTGAGGATGATTCTATTATGCGGAAAAAAGAGGTTTGGACTTGTTTTCTAGGAGTGTGGAATGAATTTTTGATTCTGCTTCTGAATTCATAAACGTTTAATGTTTAAGGGAGTTAGTTGTGTCTGCAGGGTGAGTTGCCTTTGAACGAACAAATCTTTCAAGCTTGCAAAGAATTGGTTGACGATGCAAAGCAAGGTTGCGCTGATCTAGTTTTTAAAGAAGTCTGCCTCGAAATTCTATCAAGAGCAAGTCACGTTTTGACCGAGCGTCAGTTCAAACAGCTCGTTGCGTATGCAACTGAAAGAATGAAAGAGAAAGCGTCTTTTGAACTTCAACAGGAACTAGCTATGAACAAGTAGGACATAACATAGCTTCGTACACTAATATTCTGAGCATGGATCCACGCGTTCCAACCTCGCTGAGGCTCTATCCAAAGGCACCTTCGCCCTGCGATATCCTTTTCCACAACAGTCTTTCTTACAGATATGGCTTGAAACGAGTCACATGCTGGGAGTTCAGTTTAGCTTGTAACCTGTTTTCCGCAGAAACTCCTTCCTTTCTTTGATGTCTCGCTCAGTCTCTATGCCTTTGCTCTTTAAGCCGTCAACTACACCGATTATTCCCTTGCCTTGCGGCGTTTCTGCAATGATAATTTCTAAGGGGTTTGCTGTTGCGGCATAGACCGTGCAGACTTCTGGAACCTGCTTAACCTTGTCCAAGACATTTATTGGGTAGGCGTTCTTCAAGAATATTATGAAGCTGTGGCCGCAGCCAATTTCAAGCGCAGTTTTGGCTGCCAACTGTCTCAAATCTTCATCGGTCCCTTCGTGCCTTACCAAGCATGGACCTGAGCTTTCGCAGAAACCTATCCCGAACTTTATGTTTGGAACGGCATTGACCAGTGCTTCGTATAGGTCTTCAACAGTTTTTATGAAGTGCGCCATGCCCAGAATCACGTTGCAGCCTTCGCGTGCTTCAATTCTGACAGTTTTGTACTCGAACATAATGGCTCTCCTGCTTGCTTTGCTAGTATACGACTTCTGAACTTAATCTTATTTAAGTTTGAACTTTGCCACCTTCACGGCGAAGAGAATTGCGCCGAACGCTAGAATGATTGATGATGCGTAGAACGTGTTCACGTAGGCTGTATAGGTTGAAAGGCCGAGACTCTTGACCTGAATGTCCGCAAGCGGACCTCCTATCAGAACTCCTGCTGGTCCCCAGCTCAAAGCCATGACTGCGTTGTATCGGCTGAGCAATCGTCCTCTTCCATGCTCTGGGATGAGGTCGCCGCTGAACACGAAGCCGATTGTTTGGATGGTCCAGAATGACACTCCGTTCAGTCCGTACGTCAAAGCCATAAGCGGTACATTGTGGGCTAGGCTGTAAAGCGGAGGCGTAAGTATCGCCACGAATAGTCCTAGCAATAAGACTTTGGCTCTTCCAATTTTGTCTGAAAGTCTTCCTGCAGCTATGCTGGCGATCATCCCGCCTACGGTCCATGCAGTTAGTACCAAGCTCATTTCTGGGTCAGTTGCGTTCAAGCCTCCTTTGAGCGGCAGGAAAAGAAGGAATATCTGGTTGATCGAAGCGGCGCCCATGATTATGACTATGAGAGCGATTAGAAACCAACGGTATGTTCTCGCGTCTTGCTCGTCAAATCCCCTGTTTGCACCTTCTCCGTTGTTTGTCGTTGTTTCTTCTACGGGGCCTCTCTTTGTCTTTATGCGTCTGGAAGTCAGAGTCACCAATGCCGCGCCTATGAACAGGAGAATTGTTACGATGTAGAAGATTGTTCCATTCTTGAACCCTTCACCGTCATTGTACAGAAAGCCGGCGAAGAGTATCCCGACCATTCGGCCTGAGGAGGCGATGAAGTTTATTATTCCTACTGTTCTGCCTCGTGTCTGAGGAGTTGTGATATCTGTGAGCAACGCCGCCCACCCTACATCTGACATTGACCAGAAAAACTCCAAGATTGACAGTCCGAATATTATCGTCAAACCTGCTTCAAAGTTGTTTCCAACGCCAATCAGCGATCTGTGCACTAGAAACACGGCTATGTAGGTGAACGCTGCGATTGTTTCGCCTGCTACTATCAGTTTCGCCCTCAGCTTGTAGCGGTCGCATATTCTTCCCCACAGCAGGTTTTGGCCTATTGAGGAACCTATCATGTTCAGGGTTCCAAGCGTTGCCGTTGATGTAACTGTCCCCATTAGCAGGTACAGGTAGTTTATCATGAAGGTGTAGAAAACTCCTCTCCGGAGAAATGTTAGGAATTCAAAAACGCTCAGGTTGAAGAACGTTCCTCTGGATGGTACTTGTTCAGCATTCTCCATTTCGGCGTTTTTCATTGGAAGAATCACTACGTTAGTCTGTCGTGTCTTGCTGGAAATGACGTCTTAAGGGAGAAAGAAATAGTGTGCTATATGAGGAATTTGCCGTTCTTGTAGAACAGCTTATCGTCTGCGTATATCTCTCCGTCTTTTTTCATGTCCTTGAGTATATCCCAGTGGATTGCTGACTCGTTCTTGCCGCCTGATTCTGGGTAGGAGTTTCCTAGTGCCATGTGTACTGTGCCGCCCATTTTTTCGTCGAAAAGCATGCTTTTCGTGAATTTGGTTATTCCGTAGTTGGTTCCGATAGCGGTTTCTCCAACACGTTCTGTGCCTTCGACTTTCAGGAGTTGTTGGAGCAACTCGTCACCTTTGGCTGCTGAAGCCTTTACTACTTTGCCGTCTTTGAAGGAGAGTTTTATGTCTTCAACTTCTCGGCCGGAGACTATTCCTGGGAATGTGAACCTTATTGTACCGTTCATGGAGTTTTCGATGGGTCCTGTGAAGACTTCTCCGTCCGGCATGTTTTCTTTTCCGCTGCAGTTTATCCATTTTCTGTCTTTGACGTTGAAAGTTAAATCCGTGTCTTCGCCGATTATGTGAATCTCGCTTGCTTGATTCAAGAAATCGCAGATTCTCTGCTGCTGCTGATGCACTTTCTTCCATTCTGCAACAGGGTCTTCTCTGTCGACGAGGCAGCTGCTGTAAACAAAGTCTTCGTATTCCTCGATGGACATTGCCGCTTCTTGTGCTTGAGCGTCTATCGGATAGGGCAGACCTGTCCATCTGAGCTTGCCTTCTGCAACGCGCTTGTAAAAGATCCCTGCCAGTTCTTTTCTCGAAGCTGACCGCATTCTTATTCTGCTTGGGTCTATGTTTGAAAGCCCTTTTGGACTGGGTTCGCAGAATATTCTTATGTTGACGTCAATGTTTTCTAACACGAATTTTTCAAGAGGTGAGGCGAATTTCAGTTGATGCTCTTTTGCGTACTTGTAGAATGTGTATTGAACGTCAAGGTCTGGCATGACGGTTGGGTAGGCGTCGCTAAGCAGGCATTCCTTGTACAGTTCGTTGATTAGTGGAAGGGCTTGTTCAGTTCCTTGTATGAGGACTTTTTCGTGTGGTTTCACGTTGACGCTGTAGTGGACGGAGAGTTGCGCGAGTTTTTCGATTCTTTGATCAACCATCTGCTACACCGTTTGGAAGAATCCTAAGAATGTGGGATTGTATTTAAAGGCTTGCCGCCAATGAAGGGAAATAGGATTGACGAATTCTTGTTTTCAGATTATCTCGCTGTGACGGGGGCATTTTGTCCGTTGTCATCGAAATAAGTGGTTAAGAGTTAATAGCAACTCGAATGCGCTTAGTTGCCATTCATACGACAAGTTTTATAAGTCTCTAAGGCGTGTGGTAATTGCGTCGTGCAAGAAGCGATTTTTGCACAAAACAAGTAAAGGAGTTGAAATCGTAAAATGGCAGAGAAAGAGATGCACAAGGCAGTTTGCGCTGATTGTGGAAAGGAATGCGAAGTTCCCTTCAAGCCTGACACAAGCAGACCGGTTTACTGCCGAGAGTGTTGGTCCAAGAGAAGAAACTCAAGAAGAAGATTCTAAGTCAAGCTAATTGCTTTATCGAATCTGCCCTTCTATCCTCTTTTCTTTTTAGAGTGTGAACGCTTTAGGCTATGATTCTGTTCTTAATTACGGGTCAATGTTCCATACTGCCTTTGCATGGCATGTTTTGGATGGCGCCGCATGCATGAGTTTTGCGTTGATGTTCAAGCGCAAGACGCGGAAAAGTGAGACCGAAAGCTCTAAATTTCTTGGCGCTCGTCTCTTGTAGAACATGTGAAGAATGGGCCGGTAGTTCAGTTGGTATGAATGCCTGACTTGCACTCAGGAGGTCTGGGGTTCAAGTCCCCACCGGTCCACTTCGCGCTCTAAAATGTTATGCTAACATGCTAGATATTCTAAGCCAGAAGTTTGCGTTAACCCTCTTCGGGAGAATAGCGTGGGCTCCATAAATATCTTAGAATGTCTCGCATTTCCAGGTCCAAGTAACTTTCGAGGTTGCGAGCGATATCCGCGGCTGTGACGACACCACGGAGATCTCCCTTTTCTGCCACTGCTAGTCTCCGAATCTTATGTTTTTCCATTATTTTGGCTGCTTCTGTCAGATCTGTATATGGATCGATTGTTATCAGGGGCGTCGACATTATTTCGGCGACTTTCACATTCTTCGGGTCAAGCCCTTTTCCAGCAACTTTCCAGGTCACGTCGCGCTCAGTCACTATGCCAAATGGCTTACCCTCCCTGATAACAATAGCGCATCCTTCTCCTTTTTTGCGCATGTTCTTGGATGCTTCAGCTACGGACACGCTTTCATCGGTGATAACAACATTCGTTCTCATAACTTCCGTCACCCTCAAAAGCTTCCACTCCCACCATTCATGGCAATTTCGAATGTACTTTGTCGGGATCCTGTTATTAAGTTGTACTAGGTCTTTTTTGCTGAGCATTGTTTGACTCAATGTCCATCTTTGCCGTCGTGCTGACAAGGGCGCCTTAGGGGGACGCTCCCACATAGCGAGTGGTGAGACGAAGGACAGATAGGGTGGAAAAGGGAAATGTCAATATGAGGGAAAGGTTAGTGAAAATAAAATTCTTGGGCGCAACGCGGCAAGTCACGGGGTCAAGTTACTTTCTGGATGCTGGCGGAGTGAAGATCCTTGTAGATTGCGGACTGTTTCAGGAAAGGGACTACTCTTACAGAAACTGGGAGGGCTTCCCCGTTCCTCCAGACCAGATACAGCATGTTCTCCTTACCCATGTTCACTTGGACCACTGCGGGCTTGTTCCTAAGCTTGTCAAGGAAGGGTTTGCCGGAGATATACTGCTGACGCCCGCATCCAAAATGCTGTTTCCAATAGTAATTTTGGATTCGGCCCGAATGCAAGAAGAGGATGCTGCCTTCAAGAAAAAACGCCATGATAGCGAAGGCCGAAGAGGACCCTACCCAGAAATCCCTCTGTACAAGGTCCAAGATGCCGAGGAGTGTTTTCCCCTCCTGAAGGAGGTTCCCTACGAAGAAATTCTGCCTCTTAACGACCGAGTTAAAGTCTGTTTTCACGATGCCGGTCACATCCTCGGCTCGGCCATGATTGAGATCGTTGTCCAAGACGGGAATGAATCACGAACCATCATATTCTCTGGGGATATCGGCCAGTGGGATAAACCTCTTCTCGGCAATCCCTCCGTCTTTGAACGAGCAGATTACGTGGTCATGGAGTCCACCTACGGAGGCAGCAACCATGACAATCCCAAGGATATCGATGATAAACTCTCCAACGTCGTCAACGACACGGTGAAGGCGGGCGGAAATGTTCTAATTCCCACATTTGCAGTCGAGCGCGCCCAAGATCTGCTGTACCACTTTAACCGTTTGGCGCGGGCGGGAAGGATTCCTTATGTCGTGACCTTTCTCGACAGCCCCATGGCCGTTGAAATCACGAAGGTGTTTGAACAATTCAAAGAGTATTTTGACAAAGAGGCACTGGAGCTTTTCAAGGATGGTCAATCCCCCTTTGACTTTCCAGGGTTGAAGCTCGCCGAATCTGTTGAAGCGTCTAAGGCGATCAACCTCATCAAAGGGTCAACCATCATTATGGCCGGCTCGGGAATGATTACAGGAGGACGAATCAAGCATCACCTAGTCAGAGAGATAACCCGTCCAGAATCCACGCTTCTTTTTGTGGGGTACCAAGCAGTTGGGACACTGGGACGGCAAATCTTGGACGGCGTTTCTCCCGTCAGAATCCTCGGACAGTCCTATCCTGTGCGGATGAAGATCGGTACGATTGATGGTTTTTCTGCACACGCGGGCATGAATGACCTGCAGCGCTGGCTTAACAACTTCAAATCTCCGCCGAAGCATGTTTTCCTTACACACGGCGAAGAAGAATCGATCTTGAGCCTAGAGAGCTATCTCCATTCTAAAGGCGGATGGGAAGTGAGTGCACCAACCTACATGGAGGAATACGACCTTTGACTCCGCCAAAAGACTGTCGTCCTCCGGCCACTCCATATCGCATGCTATTGCCTTGACCAATTCAAACTAGCGCCGACTGCTGCCGCGACAGTGACACGAGTCAACGAAGGGCGAAGGCTCTGAGGGTGACCAAATCTAGCACCTTTCAAACTACTTGTAAATTCTCAGTGGCTTTCCCAACAAGTCTTTGTCTACTTCAACTATGCCCAACCCAGCGTGCTTTGGAAATGTTCGCATCGAATTCTTGACTCCAGCTCCGCCCTCCTTTACTAGCTTGTCTCGAAGCATGATGTCGGAGTCCAAATCTGCATATTGAATGTTCTTAACAGCCGCGGCCAGGTGGGCTGCGGCGGTGATGCCTATCCCGGACTCACCCATGCACCCAATCATACATGGTATCCCGGCGGCCTCTGCAACGTCGGCGATCTTCCTTCCTTTCAGAATTCCGCCGCTTTTCATCAGTTTGATGTTTATGGAATCTACGGCTTCTGCCTGTATCAGACGCATAGCGTCTTGTGGTGAGTGTACACTTTCATCGGCCATTATCGGTATGGGTGAGTCTTTCCTGACTTTTGCCAAACCCTTGATGTCTTCTGACGGTACAGGTTGCTCAGCAAATTGGATTTTGAATTTCTCTATCCTGTTAAGCACTCGTATAGCTTGTTGAGGTGTCCAGCCTTGATTCGCGTCAATTCTGATCTGTGTGTCTCGTCCCACTGTTTCACGGATCATTCTTACGCGTTCAACGTCTTCAACTGGGTCAACTCCAAGCTTCACCTTCAAGGCTTTGAACCCTTTCTCAATGGCTTTAACGGCATCTCGAGCCATCTCTCTTGGAGATTTGATGGCCAAAGTCAAGTCTGTTAAGACTTCAGTTCGGTAACCGCCCATCAACATGAAAAGGGGCTTGCGGGCTGTTTTTCCCAAGACGTCGTGCAGAGCTATGTCAATGGCCGCTTTTGCTGCCGGGTTGCCCTCAATGACGGAATCCATGAATTCGATGTTTTCTTCAATTCTCAAAGGGCACCTACCAATAAGCCCAGGAGCAATCTTGTCAAGAGCCGTGATGACAGTTTGTGAGGTTTCGCCAGTCACTCTCTTGGACGGTGAAGATTCACCCCAACCAATGACATCGTAGTCTGTGACAATCTTAACGTTAACATTATGGCTTTCTGTGCTTGTTCCAGAGGCAATTCTGAACGGTTCCTCGTATCTTAAGGTGACGGCGTAAATCTCGATTTGCTTTATTCCCATTCAGTCCACCAGAAACGAGGTTTGTTGTTTCTAAGGGAAAAGATTTACTGAAAGTCTTCGACTTTCGCTTCTCCGCGTTTCCTTAGTCCTTTGAACCTAGCGCGCATGTCTGTTTCTAAATTCCGTTCTTTGAGCGTTGCAATATTGAATCGTGCGTCTGTCATCAATTCGATTATCCTGCTTCGCCTTAACGGCTCGCGAGCTTTGCAACCCAAGCACAGCACACGTGTTGAATGAATCATTGAATGACGTGCGCACCTCTACTAGAAAACATATTTGGCTCATATCATTGACCGGGGGGAGGGGTCGTCATCACACACCTGGCGAGTGCACACGCCTGCCTAGGGGCGAAACTCCGAACAAGCGTGCGCACTGTATTGCAGCTAGAAACCGAATTCAGGAACACGCATGTGCGCCTTCGACGAAGACGCAGTAAGACGTCTGCTCAAAATTCTCACAGAATGAAAGTTGTCGGACTCCTTCAATAGTCATGGCGGGTCAAGCTCCAGCTCCCAAAACACGAAAAGAGCTCTCAATGATTTTTTTCAGAGAAGACCGGCAAACTCCTTGGCTAATGCGGTAGTAGTCTGTCGGCAACGCACGCGGAGACCAATGGCGACAGTAAAGCATTTGTCAAGTTGAAATAGAAAAAAGGGTAGGGGTGAAGTGTTCTTGGATGAGTTTAGATTTTTCTTTTGCCTAGGGTGGATCTGAAGGTTTTTCCGCAGTGTTCAAACAGTCCGATTGTTAGTTCTGTTCTCTTGCCGCTCTTGTCTGGTTTGCCCGCCATCTTCCAAGTCTTCTTTGGTGTGCTGACTTCTTTTCCACATGAAGGACATTTAGCCATAATGATCCCTTTTCAACCATTTACATGGGATGAGCATAAAACATTTTCCATCGAAAGACCTCAAAATCGCCCAGATCATACCCCTTCAAGCCGCATTGCAACCAAAAACCACATACGCAAGCGTAACCAACGAACAGAAAATGGTCAACCGTTTGAGTCTCAAGAAATCACGGATTGGGCACACGCGCAAAGGCTCGAAGTCCAACATGAGCCCTGGCAGTTCCAGTTTATCGCCCTTGTTCTTTTTTGTGTTGGTGGATGTTGAGTGTTCTTTCTAGGGTGTTCAGGGCTTCTGTCAAGATTTGTTTTTCCGGGTTTAGGTTGCCCAGGCCCAGTCTTATCATGTTAGTTTTCGCTACTTTGCAGTCGCTTTTGAAGAGGAAGAACGCTCCAGGCACCGCGGCCAAGCTGTAGCGCGGAATTGTGTACTCGTTTGTCCATCTGTACGTGTCTTTTATCGGCAATTTTACCCAGTAGGTGACGCCGACCTTGCTTGGGAAGAATTCCAGGCCTTTCTCGCTCAGCCACCGCTGAGTCTGATTCCTGAGATGTGTCCATTTTTGTTTGTGTCCTTCAAGTTTTTCCCTGCTCTTGGCTACCAGTTCTGCGGCGATGAGCTGCACTATGTTGGGGCTGTTGCCAACGGTGTTCAGCACGTCCGTGTACAGCTCATCGACAAGTTCCTTCTTTGCAAGTGCGATGCCGAGTTTTAGTCCTCCGAGGCCGTAGGCCTTCGTGAAACTCGTCGTAACTATGCCCCAATATGGGTCCACAGAAAAGAGCGTTGGCACTGCTTTGCGGTCGAACTCAGCGTATATTTCATCACACAACACGTAGAACCCGCGCTCACGGGCTACAGTCATCACCTCCCTCAACTCTTTCGCGTTCGATGCTGCCCCGCTTGGTGCATGAGGGTTTGTCAACACGAGTAAGCCGGTTTTTTCAGAAACAACCTTCAGAAGCTCAACTGCATCAAGCCTGTACGCGTCTTCCTCTCTTCTTTCCAGCCTTTTCACACGCGTGAAATGTTCCTGAACCTGTCGAAGCAGAGGCTCGTAAGTGGGATACTCCACCACGGCCTCGTTCTTCTTGGGGTTTCTTTGCGCCAAGCATCTGATGATGCGGGCGTTCTGGCCTGAAGCTCCCTCGCTTGAGACGAAAACATTCTCAGGCTTCACGTCGTACCACTTAGCCAGCTCCAAGGTTGTTTCAGGGTTGCCGTGGTCGTAATTAACGGTCAAATCCAGACGGTTCAGCCTCAAGTCATGAACAAAGTAGGCTATGCCGCTGGACTTAAAATCGTATTTTAACTTAGGCACGTGAACATACCAGTCCAGGTACATCGACGGATGTTTCAACTCAAACGCCCAAACATTGTAGACACAGCTTGCCGCTTAGCTTTTTCCATCCCGCTGTCCTTTTAAACATGCTTTTATCCGATGAAACTCCAAGATTAGCGTTGACGTGAAAGTTTGGTGAAAATAAGAGAAACAGAGAAGGGCTTAATCCTAGACGTTTACGTGAAGCCGCGGTCAAAAGAGTTTAAAATCTTGGTTGAAGGAGATGATATCGTGGTTCACTGTGTGGAAGAGCCTGTTGAAGGAAGGGTCAACAAGGAGCTGGTGAAGAAGCTCTCAAGGCTTTTCGGCGGGAGGGTGGAACTTGTCTCCGGCTTTTCTTCCAAGCAGAAAAGATTACTTGTGAGAGATGCTGACAAGAGCGAGGTTGAACGTGCGCTGACGCGCGAATAGCTGTCTATTATTCATGGAGTTGGAAGCGCAGTATTGCGGCTATTCCGCCGAAAGAGTTCTTGAGCATCTGCCCTTCCTCTGTTTCGGTTGATATTATCTCCACTTCAGTGTTCGTGTACTCTGCAAGTTTGGCAAAATCATCTATCAGATCCTGCGTGTCAGCTATGCCCAAGGCTGGAGCGTTACACTTTGGGCACGGTTTTCCCGAGAGACTCTGCTCAAAGCTGGTGAGCATCTGACTTTTTATCGTTTGTTGCTCTTGATAGCCGCAGGCGTTGCACTTCACCGTGACTCTCGTCATCTCCAGTCCCTCAGAAAGCAGCAGCGTCCTAACCGCTCCTGCCTCCAGCGCCCTTCTGACCTCTTCTTCGCCGTACGTGATTTTTCCAGTGTCGTGTCCCACTTCGTAGAGAAACTGCTGCATTATCCTTCTCTCTTCAATGTACCGTACCTTTCGCATCACTTCAGGAGCTTTCTCGACGACCTCTTTGACCCCCTGTTCCTCCACGTAAGCTGTGTCCACGGTGTCTATGATCTTGTTTTTGAGCATGTAGTTGAGGTACTCGCCTTTTTCAAAATCATACTTTGTGGGTCCTGGACCAGCTAATATTAGCCCTTTCAAGTTTTCAATGGGCAGAAAAATCTCGTTAGCGTGTTCGCCTACCCGCGTGAAGTATTCCTGAAGCCTCATTTCTCTGAGCCTTTCATACCTTCGCGCAGACTGTCCACCAGCGCGGGTTTTCCCAGGCACGCCTGACGTCATTTCCCTAACTATTTCAAGCCTTCTGCCCTGAAGCGTGGCAATCGTTGCGCCTGAAGAGTCTATGAGAAGTATGCCGTACGTTTCTTTTTCTCTCAGCATCTCCTGCAGATACTCGGTGTGGAATCTTGCGTCACACCTGTAAAGATAGATGTGTATCGGCTCAGGCGGCACGATCACGTAGGTTTCGATTCTCTCGCTTCCGGCACCGTTCTGAGCGATGGCTCCGCAGAATATCACCAGCCCATTTTCGGGAGGCTCCTTGAAGAGTTTGAGCCGCTGCTGAACTTTAACGATTGCCTCCATGACGTTTTTCCGGGTTGTCGTAGACTTTATGTTTGATGCAGTGCCGTATTCGTCTCTGAGCGTGTTCAAGACGTCGCTGATCTGCTTTCCAGGCGGAACGTACAGTGAAACGAGTTCGGTTCCCCGCCCCTCTTTGCGGGCCAGCGCCATCAGTGTCTTTTTCAGTCTGAACAGTTCCAGGGAAGTCTTCTTTGATGTACTCAATTGTTTTCACGAGATGTTTCAGTGATAAAGCTACGTTGAAGCTTCAAATAAGATTTTGGGGGCACGTGCTAAACGGTTCCTATAGCCTCTTTCAGGAACGCCTTGTACGGACCTATTTTTCCTCCATAGTTTCCTGCCGAAATCTTGACCACGCCGGGCACGCCCGCCGCAGCCTTCACACCGTCGCCCATCGCTCTTTTAACTGCTTCAAGGCTTAAACCGTTGACGACGATTTCGTAGACGCATTTCACACCTTCAGGCACCTGCGAATCAGGCACAAGCTCTCTCAACCTCGGGCAGAAAGGATGATTCGTGGAAGCTTTCAGCTTGTACTTCAGAGAACCGGCTTTTGAGCCCGAACGGCAAATTCCTCCCGGAAAGGGCAGGATAACCTCACTTTTCTTGGCTCTTATGGCTTTAACCGCCTCTTCCGCGGCCATGAGACCTGACGCTCTATCCTTAGAAAAGATGATGAAGTTGCCGCCGGCCATGGCTTCCGCAATGCCGAATCGATCTTCAACGATGAAGTCGCCTTCCATGACGGGGATCTTCCAAACCTTTCGTTGTCCTACCAAGCCCTTTCTCTGGAACCCATCGCCGAACAGGCATATGCTCCTTCCAACCTTCAGCGTTCTCTTAGCATTCGGCATAGCGTCAAAAGCCGAGGTCGTTGGACAGGTCATCACGCACTGTCCTATTCGCAGAATCATCTGTCCATTCAGATCGAACCTGCTGCGATTGTATACTTGTATCAGAACGCCGACTCGATTGTCCGGTGTTTTGTCCGCCGGCACGACGGTTTCTATTCCCGCTTCAGCGGGGGACATGATCACGCTCGTTGCCAAACCAGTTGCAACTTCAGCAGCCGTCAGTGCCCATTTCTCTGTGTCTGCCGTAATCAGAACTCTTCCAGCCCACATGGGAAACATTTCGGCAAACGTGTCCGCTATGGCGCAAACGTTGCCTGTCAGGCGATGTCTCATCAGCAAACTGCCGTCATCGGCTTTGCCGGTTGGCTCAAGATTATCCGTGACTTGCATGGATTCCGGCCTGTTCTGCTCAAATTGCATGTTTCAACCTGTCTTCAGTACATTCTCATCTTCTTTAAGAGTTTTTGTTGACTTTGGCTGTCGATTACGATTGTTTGGGGGAAATTGTTCTTGCGGCAAATCTATGAAGGCGTTCTTGTTGAGGGTGTTCAGCGTTTGAGTTCTTCTACTAGTTTTACGACCTCTTTCACGACGTACTTGTTTATCATTCTGCCTTTTTCAGCTGACGCTGCTGTTGGATCGCCTATCACTCCGCTCGGGAAGTAGCGTTCTGGGTCGGCAACTATCTCGAACCTTGGGAACTTCGGAAAGCCTTTCGTGCCTCTGGCCTTTATCAGTTCAGATCTTATCGCCATTACCCGTGATGTTTCAATCGTCCCTGCGTGACCATCCTTCTCACTGAAGTACTTACCTTTCAGTTCATAGGCGAAGTCGTAGTCTGAACAAACCATTATCCTCGGTCTTTTTTCGGGGCTTTCCTTTTCGTGGTTCCAAACAACTTCCTGAGCCGCGAGTCTGAGCGCGGCCATGTGCGATTGACCTGCGTGCCCGCTTAACACTAGAATTCTTGTGAAATGGTTCCGGATGAACTCTTCAAGGATGTTTCTCGTCATGCCGTACAGCGAACTGAACGTTATTGAAATGGTGCCTGAGAAACCGCGTGCAGAGTTGCAGACGCCGTATCGCAGTGGAGGCGCGACGAGACACCGTGTTTTCTTGGCTACTTCTAACGCCACGTACTCGGGTTGCAGACTGTCGGTGCAGAGCGGCAGGTGATCTCCGTGTTCTTCGACGCTTCCAATGGGGATTATGACAACGCTTCCAGCTTTGGCCCTGCTTTCCGCCTCCTTCATGCTCAGCTCGTCAAACCATAATCGTTCTCTCTTCTCTGAGGGAATGTCTTCGGATTTGGCTTTTGTTCTGTTCATTTGTTCACATCCTTCAAGGAAAACCGTTTAATTTCAGTATGCTGACGTTTTGACTTATAAAATCGTTCATGCTAACATCTTTAATTCTTCTATGGTTTGGTAACCTCTGCTTTTTCAGCGTTGATTCCACACCACGCTATTTTGTATCCGAGGGTTTCAAGCGACTTGGTTGCATCTGCTACTCCTTCTGTCTCGATTATTCTTATAGCGTCGGGCAAGGGCAGTCGGCCTGTTCGGCTTAGTTGTTCTTCGATTTTTTTTCTGATTTGTTCAAGCTTGTCTTTTCTCACTAGGCCATTGGGCATCGCAATGTAGCCTTCCGGCGGCTTCTCAGTCAATGTTGCCTTCACTGCCTCGGTGGATACGCCGATTCTGGCGGCGAACTCTTCGTAGCTGACAACTGCTTCGGTGAATATGACGGGAAGGGTTTTCAGGAATCCCGTTTGTGTTGCTTGAACGTTTTGAAATGCCGCTTCCAAGTAACGGAGAACCGGGGCTAACGGGATTTTGTCGTGGTAGTATATTATGTTTATTTGTGCGTTTTTCTGCAGGTCTGTGATTTTTTCGCAGGCTAGGTTTTCGTTGACGGCTACTAGCATGTTTGCTTCGATCTTTTTCAGTTTCTCCATCTTGCGGAGCAAGTATTCGAGTGTCCAGAATCCAACGATTTCCATGTACACTTTGAAGCCTTCCTTCTCGAGGGAAAAATCGGGTATTATCACCTGTTTGCCCGCGGGAACTGGCTCTGGTTCTCTTTTCAGCTGCCATCCTGTTTTTAGGCCTTGGAACTGCATGGCGAAGTCCTGTTCGACGATGCTGTCGTAGGAGACGGTTGGCTGCTGAGGGCTCTTGAGTAGTGCACGGTGTTTCCAGCTTTCAATCTTGAAGCTGCATATCTCGTTCGTGTATCTCCACAGAATCTTTGCTTCAACAGTCCACTCTGGGTTCGCGATGATTATGGGAAGAAGCTTTGCCGTTGCTGTTCCGTACCTTCTGGTGAGCTTGAACAGACTGGCGGATCCGTCTATTTTCACCCAGAACCTGTCGTCCTTGTAGACTTCGTAGATCAACCCCAGCCTCTTTACTGCGTAGAATATTCTCTGCCAGTTGCCTGAGGCCGTGAAGTTCAGTTCTGTCGAGTCGAAGAGCAGTGTTTGTGTCAGGCTGAGGTTGTACTCTTTCAGCAGCTCGTCTGGCGTTGGCGGCTCGAATTTTTCAAGGATCAATTCACTGTCGAGGTCGGCGTAGAGAAATTCGTCAACAGCTTGGGGGGTCATCTTCAGTTCTGAGGCTGCGGTTTCGATTATTCTGTTCCTCCGTTCCAGGGTAGTCGCCGCTCCAAACTTTGCTGTGGCTTGGAAAATTTTTTGTCTCAGTTCTACCGGATTGATTTTGTCGTTACACTTGAACGTGCCCTTTCTGTCCAGGAGATAGGCGAGGCCTCTGACAAAACGGTATTCATATCCCTCGTCCTCAAGTTCGCCCGCAAACGCCTTCAAGACGCTTTTCTTTTCGCCCACGTGGTCTCCGTAGGCCTTGATCAAACCAACGGCGACTTCCAAGCTGTCTTCGGTCGCTCTTGCGTACCTGGGCCAGATGTTGCCTTTCCTCTTCCACACTGCAAGAAGTTCGCTTGGAAGCACGAATCATTCCTCCTTGGTCTTCTTGTGTCGTCGTCTGCGGCTTATTCCAACTTCCACGGTTTCTTTGGAAACGATTTCCACAAGCTTTGCTCTTTTGCCCTCCACTTTTCTCAGGAGTCTTCCGAGTCTCTGGATGTATTCTCTTGTGCTTCCTGTTCCGCTCAGTATATATCCTGCTGAGGCATCCGGGACGTCTACGCCTTCGTCGAGGACTTGGGAAGTGACTATGGATTTGTACTCGCCTTTCCGAAAGTTCTCCAGGATTTCTTTTCTCTCTTCCTTCGGTGTTTGGTACGTGATGGCCGGTACCAGGAACTTGCGGCTGATCGTGTAGACGAGATCGTTGTGCAGTGTGAATATCAGTGTTTTTTCGTTTCTGTTGGCTTCAAGTTGTCTTGCTAAGAGATGCAGTTTCGCGTCTGAGTTTAGTGCGATTTTCAACGCGCGGTTTCTGGCCAGAAGAGCTTCCCGCGCTCGGTGGTCTCTGCCGGTAGCCATGATGAACTTCTGGAAGTCCTCGGGGCTTCTGAGAGTGATTCCTTTTTCTCTGAGGTAGAATCTGAAGGTTGTCATATCGTTGTCGTAGGCTCGTTGTTCTTCCTGGGTCAGTTCGACGAGTATTTTCTCGTACGTGTACGGTGAAAGGTGTTCTCCAGCGAGTTCTTCAACGTCCACCGTGTAGACCGGGTCCCCGATCAGGCGTGGCAGAAGTGAGTGTCTTTCGTCGCTTCTCTCGTACGTGGCCGTCAAGCCCATGCGGTAAGGTGCGATGTACATTTCAGCGATTTGCATATAGCTTGGCGAAGCCAAGTGGTGGACCTCGTCGAAGACTATCAGCATGAACTTGTTACCAAGTGTTTCCGCTTGGAGGTATGCCGAGTCATAGGTTGAGACGGTTATCATCTTCACGGTGTTTTCGCCTCCTCCGACGGCTCCGGCTTCCGTGTTCAAATTATCTGCAACCCGTTTTCGCCACTGGTCTATGAGGTCTAGGGTTGGGACAACGATGAAGGTCTGCGTTTTCAGGAGGCTTATGGCCTTCAAGGCCACGTAGGTTTTGCCAGCTGCTGTGGGAAGGATTAAGATTCCCCGCATGTTGGCGTGGCGCCACCTGTCCAGAGCTTCCTTCTGGTAAGACCGCAGTTCCACAGTCGAATCCAGCTGTTCAACCGGGGGAAGGTTTGGAACGTCATCTTGAAACGCAAGCTTGCTTTCCTTCAAATAGGCTAACGCGTCCCAGTAATACATGGCTTTGATTCTGTAACACTCAACTCTGGGATCCCACTTGCCGTACGGAGTCCCAACCTCCCCGCGTAACAGAATGGTGCCCTTGTCAAACCACAAGCGAATCATGAGCACACGATCATTCTTTTCCCGGCTGAACTTTAAACTTCTTTCGCTTTTTCGTGAGCCCGTGCTTTTCGGGGGACGCGTTGAAGGTCCAGTGCTACAGAGCTTCCATTTTTCCTGTTTTTCTTGCTGTCCGTTCGAATGCTTCGAACAGAACGTATCCAAGGATTATTGACACTATGCCGACTGCCAATTGCTCGACAAGGACTGGTGAGATTTCGAGTAATGAGGCTCCTTTGATGGCCTGTCGGGCTGCATTTATCCCGTAGGTGAGGGGGAAAGCGTAGGAGACGGGCTGGGCCAGTGGGGGCAGGGCTTCAACCGGGAAGTTGACTCCGCAGAATATGAGAAGTATGAACGTGAATATGTTCGCGAACACTATGGGGTTTCTGAAGTGAAAGCTGAACCCGCCTATCAGCAAGCCGAACCCTGCCATCGTGAAGGCTGTGAGCAGGACGGTTACGGCCAGGGCCAACGCGTTTGCTTGTGCGAAGTTCACTCCAAATACGAAGGCGGCGAAGAAGAATGATATTGCCACGCTGACTAATCCGTCGAGCACGTGAATCATGGCTCTGCCGACGAAGAGGGGCAGTCGGCTGGCGGGGGTGGCCAGTACCAGTGGCAGTGTTCCATCCCATTTGTCGTGGCCTGTAATCTGGATTACTGAGAACACTGTGTTCCAAGAAAGAGCTTGCAAAGCGTTGCCGATGGCTATGAAGGATACGACGTCTGCCCCTCCCCCTGAGAAGAGGCCGACGAAAACGAAGAAGGCCATCTGAGAAAAGGAAAGAACAAATTTCATCGTCAGCCACATGGAGGGGTTCAGCCAGTCAAACTGCGCCCGGAAAGAGAACACGGCGCTGCTTACGAAAACTCTCAGGCTGTTCATGCTTCGACCAGCGTCCCCTTTGTCCTTGCTCTCTTCTCAACCATCTTGAACAGGGCAGTGGCTATCACAGCGTATGCTAACGTTATTAGAATCATCACCGTCAAGTCCAGGAACAGCGCGGTGTTTGTTCCCATGCCTTGCCAGAACGTTTGAGACGCATAGTCTTGACTTGTCGTCAGTCTGATGGCGTCTATTCCCCAGGTTGGTCCTAGGATGTAGGCTGCGGGATGAATCCAGAATGGAAGGAGGGCTATTGGGAACATTGAACCGGAGATTATGTACAACGGAGTCTCCAGCCCGTTCGTCAGAGTCTGTGCTGATCTGGAGAGCACGAAGGCGGAAGCGAATATCAAGCCCAGAGCAGAGACTGAAAGGAGCGTGAGTAATAGCGAGATGGTGAACAAGATGGGATTAGCTATTCCGAGGGAGATGTTGAATACAAGTGTTCCCACAATGAATACGGCCACCATGTTGGTTAAGCCGAACAGAGCGTTTGAGATGGATCTTCCAGTGATGACGTGGATGAGTTTGGAGGGGGCTGCTATCACTTCTTCGAGTGTTCCTTGCCATTTTTCGAATTCGATGGCGAACCCTGACGAGTAGATGGTGTTGCCCCACATGCCCATCATTCCCCCGCCTAAGACGGCGTACAGGCCGAACGGAGCGCTGGAGCCCTTGAAGAGCGTTAGTGCCACAGTAGTGAACACGAAGGGTGCGATGATGCTGGGGATAACCCACTGGGGATCGGCCATCCAGTGAAGCATGGCCATCCTGAAGGAGCTGTAGATAACTGTCAGCGGTTTTGACACTTTTGCACTCTCTTGCTAGCTTGTTACGAGTTTCAGGTAAGCATCTTCAAGTGTTGGTTCTTTGATTTTGATGTCGTAGATGCGGCTGTTCCTGAGTATCTCCTGCACTTCTGAGATTATTTCGGAGCCTTTCGGGGTTTGAATCTTCAGTATCTGCTTGTTTTCGCCCAGGTCAGCGCTGACTGAGAGGACGTCTTTCATTTCCTTGAACATGGTGACCTCCTTTTCCGTGATTCCGAATCCTTCAACCTCCACGACGCTCGTTTCCATGACGTATTTCTTCAGTCCTGACGGCGTGTCGAGCGCCACGATGTCGCCGTTTCTTATGATTGCCACTCTTTTGCAGAGCTGGTCAGCTTCGAACATGTAGTGCGTTGTTAACAGGATGGTCTTGCCTTTCTCAACGAGTTCTCTGATCATTTTTCTTGTTTCTATGGCGATTTCAGGGTCTAGCCCCACAGTCGGCTCGTCCAGAAAGATGATTTCTGGATCGTTGATCAATCCTCTTGCCAAGTGTAGCCGCTGTTTCATGCCTTTCGAGTACGTTTCCACGCGGTTGTGGGCCCTGTCTGAGAGTCCCATGAATTCCAAGAGTTCTTTTATTCTCTTGTCTCGGACGTTTTTGGGCACTCCGTAAAGGTCGGCGAAGTATCGAAGGTTGTCTACAGCACTTACTCTTGTGTACAAGCCTCTTTCTCCGCCCAGGACTATGCCGATTTTTTCTCTAATTCTTGTAACGTCTTTCTCGCTGTCGTAGCCCAGCACGGCGGCTCTGCCTGAGGTGGGGATGAGCATCGTCGTCAGAATCTTTATCGTCGTTGTCTTTCCAGCGCCGTTGGGGCCTACGAGTCCGAAGAGTTCACCGTAGTCGACCTCGAAAGAAACGTCCTTTAAAGCAACCACCTGGCTTTTTCTTCTTCGCACCATCCCTTTCGTAACTTCAAAAATCTTGCAAAGGTGCTCCGCTACGATAGCCTTTTCCGAAGCAGACCCGTGACGCGAGCCAAGTTCACTCATGAAGGCTCAAACCCAGAAATTACATTGAACCAAACACATAATGCAACACTTTTCTTTAAAGCTTACCTCTACAACGTTGCAAACAAGGTTCTGCTTTGCCCGCAATGAACACGCATATAAATTAGAGAAAATCTGTCTTCTTAGGTGCTAGGATTGGAGGATTGCGTCTTCTGTCGGATAGTCGGAAGCGTTACTCAGGTAAGCGTTGTCTATTCTGATGATAGAGTTTTGGCGTTCATGGACATTCAGCCTGTCAATCCGGGTCATGTGCTCGTGATTCCGAGGGGGCATGCTTCACGTTTGGGGGAGCTTGATGAAGAAACTGGAGCGCAGCTGTTCAAGGTTGTGATGCGGGTTGCTGAAGGTCTCAGGCTGTCAGGGTTAAAGTGTGAAGGGGTGAACTTGCACTTGGCGGATGGTGAAGCCGCAGGTCAGGAAGTGTCGCACGTTCACTTGCACGTTATTCCGAGGTTCAGAGGGGACGGTTTCGGAATCAGGTTCGGCCCCCGCTATGGTTTTAGACCTGATAAGAAGGAGTTGGACGCGACCGCCTTACGCATTAAGCAGGCTATGCCTTAGGGCAGCCAGCTTTTCTGAGGTTCGATTTTGGGGGTTTTCTTGTCTTCGCGCTTCTCGGTTATCGATTTCTTGGCTAGTTCATAGGCCATTTTATAGTCGAATATGCCTTTAGGCTCCTCTGCAGCTTTCTTGATGAGTGCCACTTCGATTTTGTTCTTGAGTTTTCCGATGGCAAGTGCACCGATGCCGAAAACGCCGGACAGCATCTCTTTACCGTCCGTGTTAGAGTCCAAGCCCGCGACTCCGAGCGGTGGAATCGCGTTGATGTCGGCTACTATCTTGCATTTTTTTCCGCTTTCTTTGAGCGCGCCTAATGGTAGAAGTTCTGTTCCGGCAGCTCCGGCTGACAGAATGATTTCCGCGTTTGCTATGGCCTTTCCGACGTCTTCGGAGGTTTGTGCTTGAAAACCGCGGACTGTTTCGCTTCTGACCTCTTCGTTTATCTTCGTTGCCACGGATGAGGCTCTTTGAAGCGTGCGTGAAGTCACGATTACTCTGGCTTTTTCAGACGCGTACAGCCTGGCCGCGGTCTGGCCGACCGGTCCGGTTCCCGCCAGCACGGTGACCTCCTTGTTCTCAAGGGTCCCCAGGCTCTTTTCAAGTGAGACCTTCAGGGTTTTGGCGACTGCGGCTGATGCGGTTGTATAGGCTCCTCGGGGGTCGATTATCACCGAGAGTTCGAAGGGGGGAAACATGCATTTCTTGGCTCGCCCGAGAATTTCGTTTGCGAGATCAAAGTCTCGACCGTTAATGAAGACCTTCGTGTGTTTTGCTCCCTCGGGTCCTCTGGGGAACATCGCGTCGTAGAGGATTCTGTCGGCATCCTCAGCCGTGACGTTTTCGTACTTCATTATCGTGGCTTCTGGAAAAGCGTCTATCGTTGTCAGTATGTCAAACGGGCTTGCGTGCTTGTCAGTGTCCAGGAAAATGAACACTTTTCTGAACTGCGGCTCCGGCAAGATTGCACCCGCGCTAATGTTGAAAACGTGCAGATTTAAGAATTGCCGTACACTTTCCTGTCGGCCATGAGGGAACCCGCGCAAGAGCCTACTATTGCTTGTTGTTGCGTCTCAACTTGAAAATGCTGATGAGTAAGGGGACACCTACAAGAAATGATGCTATTACGACGAGGAAATCCTCAATGTATGAATCGACAGCAGCCCCGACGAAGATCAGGTAAAGTCCTGTGAATCCCTCGAAAACATTTGGAAACAGAGTGTAAAGGCCGCATGGAACAAGCAGAAAGACTCTTACAAGGGAGTCTGTGGCTGTGCACACAAACGATATCAGAATCATGGCAATTGTGAGGCGTTTAACGTTGTCTCCAAATAGGTTACGACTGAACTTGGCGGTGGGATAAATGAGGATTAGGGCAAACAGGATGTCCAAGATTGTCCACAACGGAAGTGCTCTCCCAAACGGGTTGATAAAATAGGCTGAAAGCATTACTGCATAGGCTACCAGAACTGGTTTCCACTTTGCTTTTGCGAGGAGCCCTGCCATCAAAACGCTGACAGGTTCAGCGATTATGCCGAACATCCAAAAAATGTCCGGTCTTATCATTCTTGCCGTTGCACTACCTATGAGGGCCGCAAAAAAACCGATTTCTGGACCTAGAACTATCCCCTCTACTGATTCTATGTAGATTGCCCAGTTTCGCCAAAGTCCAAAAGAGACAAAATAAAGCACGACATGTAGAGCTGCAAATACTGCAGTGAGGCTTACTGCCTGCGCTTTGCGCATTGAATCACGATTCAGAATATGTTGAGCCGCAGAAAAGGTTTAGGTATGAGAGATAGCCTCCTCCAGTGTGATTTCGCTTTTTTCAGAGTTGTTTGTTGGGTCAGTCTGCGTCGGTCCCGCTCGTTGTTGGAAACAAATGCCGGGAAAGTCAGCTCTTTTGCCACTTCTCTACCATAGTCATTGCTTCTGTCAGCGTTGAGGCTTTGCTGTCAGCTTCGTCCGGCTTGGTTCCAACAGTGTTTTGTCTGTCAAGCAGGATTGTGTGCAGGCCGAGTTTCTTTGGGATTTTCACGTCTACGAGTAATTCATCACCTATCATGACAGCTTGGTCTGGGATGACGTCAAGTTCCTTGAGAGTTTTCCTGTGCATGAGTGGGTTGGATTTCTCGCAGCCCGCCTTGTAGCCTGTCATGATCACGTCGAAGCGATCTTTGATGGGTTTTATTGCGGAGTGGAATACGAAGTCTGGGATGGTTGTGACAACGGCGGTCTTCATCCCTAGTTGTTTAGTTTTCAGGACTGCTGGTGTTGTGTCTGGAAACAGAGTGTAAACGTTGCGCTGATCGTATTGGGAGGCAAGTTTCTGCAAGTTTTCGTTGTCGATTTGGGTGTCGAGTCGACGGAGAACCTGTTTGAGAAAAGCTTGTCTGTTGTTGTATCCGTGTTTTGGATAGTCTATCATGCCTACGTAGTGGGAAGCGGCGTCCCAAGATTGGGGATAGATTTCATAGCCGTGTTCTAGAAGGAATTCTGAGACTTCCTCTGAGCTTAGAGGGTTGCTTAGGTAGGCAAGCGTGTTGTGCAGGTCAAAGAGTGCAGCCTTCAGAATCATGCTCTATTACCTCCTGTCAATCATCTCAAGGGCTATTTATGGCATGCGCGACTTTTCCGGACCCGTTTGATCGAAGCTCCGGTTTTCTCTTGCCGAAAAATACCGCAATTGTTTAATATGAAACACACGAATTCTAGCTATTCATTAAGAGGAGTTACGATGGTGTCTCTCGAGGTTTTGGCGAAGCTCTGCAATGCTTGTGGAGTTGCAGGCAGGGAAGAGGAAGTTCGAAGTTTGATGCGTAAACTCTTGAAGCCGTACGTGGATGAGGTCAAAGAGGATAAGCTGGGTAGTGTGATTGGAATAAAGGAGGGCGGGAAGAACGCCCCTAAAGTGATGCTCGCTGGACACATGGACGAGATAGGCTTGCTGGTGAAGACGATTTCGAAAGAGGGCTATCTTCAATTCGCGAAAATCGGGGGAATAGACGACCGTGTTTTGCTGGCGCAAAAGGTGATGGTTTTCACCGAGAAAGGGCCTCTGCACGGGATAATAGGGTCGAAGCCTCCGCACATACAGAAGGAAGATGAACGCAAGAGGGCTATCACTTATGACGAGCTGTTCATCGACATCGGGGCTGGCAGTCAAGAGGAAGCCAATAAGATGGGCGTGAGGATTGGGGATGTGGTGGAGTTCGACGTGAAATTTGCCGCGATCAACAAAGACATCGTGATCGGCAAGGCTTTCGACGACAGGGTTGGATGCGCCGCGATGATAGAGGCTGTGAAGCGCCTGGAAAAGACAGAGTGCACGGTCTACGCTGTTGGAACGGTGCAGGAAGAAGTGGGCGCCCGAGGAGCAACGACCTCTGCCTTCGGAATATACCCTGACGTTGGACTTGCACTCGACGTGACAGTGGCCGGCGACATCCCAGGAGTCAAAGAAGTTGACGCCCCTACAAAACTCAAGAAAGGCCCATCGCTGACGATTGCTGACTCCTCGCACATCTCACATCCAAAAGTTCTGAGACTGTTGACAGAAGCCGCGGAGGAAAACAAAATCCCCTACCAACTTGAAGCAGGCTTGCCGGGAGGAACAGACGCCGGACGCATCTCCCTAGCAAAAGAGGGAGTGCCGAGCTGCAGCATCTGCATACCGACACGTTACATTCACAGCCCAACATCGCTCCTCAGCCTAACCGACGTGGAAAACACCGTGAAACTGACCGTTGCCGCAGTCAAAAAAATCCCCAAATACTTCTAGTCTCCATATTTGACAAACAACCAAAACATACAGTGTGCCACTTCATTCAGTCTTTTCGTTCTTTCTGATGCCAATCGCAAGGAAAGTCGTCCTCTCTGAACGCGGGTTCTCCGATAAAACACGATGCCAAACATAAAATAGTTCCTGTGAAACATACCTTAGCGAGTGCTTCGAGTGCTCGTGCTCTCGAAAATTGGTGTGAGTCAATGGGTCATGAAAACTTGCTCGGTGAAAAAGCCTTGAAACATTTCAGGGATGACGGGTACAACTGTTCCCAGAGTGTTCTGTTGACGATGTTTGAACATTGGAACTGCAAGGATGAACTGGTTCCCAAGGTTGCCACTGCTTTTGGTGGAGGAATGGGAAGGTGCGGTTCTGTTTGTGGGGCTGTGACTGGGGGTTTAATGGCTATCGGAATAAGGTACGGAACTAACGAACCCTCAGCGGAAAAGCGTTCTAGGGCTTCTGAGCTTGCAAGAAGGTTCTATCGAAGGTTTGAGAAACAGAATGGAAGCGTCATGTGCAGAGAGCTCATCGGGTTCGACCTATCAAATGCAAAACAGCTCAGGAAGGCTCATGAAGACGACGTGTTCGAAGAGAAGTGCACCGTTTTCGTGAAGAAGGCTGTTGAAATTCTTGCTGCCCTCGATCGAGACGCAGTTTAGACGCCGTTGATCCTTTTCACGAAGTACCTTATGAAGACAAAAGTCAGCAGCCCCGCTATCACATATGGCAGGAACAAAACAAGTGCTTGACCTAACGGCGACGCTTTTCTGAGGGCGTCGAAGGCAGATTGACTTTCGATTATTCCAAACGCAACGCCGTCCCAGAGTCCGTGAGCAAGAACGAGCGGGGTCAGACTTCTTGTTTTGCTGTAGAAGTAGCCGAAGAGTAGCCCTACGAGGAATGTGGTCAAAACCCGCTGTGCCATGTCAAACGGGTTGAAAGGCGAAAGATCCCAGACGAAGTGCCAAGCTCCGAACAGAATTGCTTGAACAATTATGGCGTCTGTCACTGTGAAGGCTTTTTCGAGGTGATTCTGTATGTATCCTCTGAAGAGTCCTTCCTCGCTAATGCCTACACAAAGGATCATGAAGGGCAGCACCAACAGGGAAGGGGTTGGGTTGAATGTTTCGAACGCCATTCGATTGGTGAGGCCGTAAATCAACAAATAGCTGATGACCGTTGCAAGAATGTTCATCGTAAGGAAGAATAATACTCCGTAAAGAAGAGATTTTCCAGGTTTTCTTGCGGTGAAACCAAAGGCAGTAGGACTAGTTTTCTCGGCTACTATTATCGTTGAAATCGTCAGAAAAATCACAGGCGTCTTTTCAAGGGGCACACCGAAAACCACAACCGATGGGAGTCGAACAAACATTGCCAGAAGGAAAAGTGCAAAAACCCAGAAAATGACTTCACTCTTGTCTCTTGCACCTATCTCTTTCGAAAGCTCTCTCTTCCGCCGGCAGCTTCTGTACCACGCGTAGAGTGGAATCAGCAGGAAGAGTGACATGAATATCGGAAATGAACCGAAAGATTCGCCTTGTCCAGGAAAGAGATAAGCGCTCAAGAGAATAACAGAGGAAAGGGCAAAATAGACTAAGAAGATGCTAGGGGTGGGGCTTTCTTCTTTCAATACCCGTTGGTCCTCCGACTGTGAGTCAACTTGGCTGGTGCTTGAAATAAGGCTTTTCACTTTCGGCGAGATGCAAAATCGTTTTAAAACCGGACACTTCAGTATTCTCAGGGTCAGATGGTTGGACGACAAGAAGGGCTATGAATTTCTGGAGCACACTGCAGACGCGTACATCGCTGCCTACGGCAAGGATTTGGCTGAGGCTTTTGAGAATGCTGCGGTTGCGATGTTTGACGTAATGACTGAGGTTGAAAAGGTCAGTTCAAAGGTTGAAGACTCGGTCGAGGCTGAAGGCGAAGATGAGTATAGCCTGCTCTACAGTTGGCTTGAAGCCTTGATCATAAGATCCGAAACGAACCGGATGCTCTTCTCCAGATTCAAAATCCTGCACATCGGAAAGTCTGCGAAGGGTTTCAGGCTTGAAGCAAGGATTTGGGGAGAAAAGTTCAATCCCAAAAAGCATCTGCAGAAGGTGGGCGTTAAAGCCGTCACTTATCACAGGATGGAAATCGTTGAAGAACCTGGAAAGGTGACGCTGAAATTTATTCTGGACGTATGAGAAATCGTTCAGAGGTCTGTCTGCAAAAATCTTTAAATGTGCCATGATGGTTGGTATGAACAGAGAAGGGAGTATAGGACGCGTCGAGTTCATGAGCAATTTTAAAAGCGTAGTAGAACGGCTTAGAGCCTTGGAAAATGACCGCAGGAATCTTCTGCTGGAAATTGAGGAGCTCAAGAAGATGGCGGACTCAAAGGCTAAGGCTTTGGAAAGCGAGGTCGGAATGCTGAGAGAGGAAGTGAAGTCGCTGAGAGTGCTTCTCGGCGCCGAAGAACTTGCAGTTGATGAAGAGCAACAGCAGAAAAAGAAGCCGCGTAAATAGCCAAATCTACCGTAAATGCCGCATTCTCACGATGAAAACGTTTAAGCTGTCAGTAGCCGCTAGCGTTCACCAGAAATGAATCGGATGACAGGCAAATGCACGTGAAAAAACTTGAAGAACACATCCATCTAATTGATGTTGAAACGGCTGGCTTCGAAAGCTTCATTGCGAGCTATGTTTTGAAGGGAAAAAGTGTAGCAATCGTTGAGACGGGTCCGACATCCTCGGTGCCGAACCTGCTTTCTGGTCTTGAGAAAGTGGGCGTCAAGCCGGAAGATGTTGCATACGTTGCAGTTTCGCACATTCATCTTGACCATGGAGGAGGTGCCGGAACCCTGTTGAAAAGTCTGCCCAACGCAAGGGTTATTGTACAGCAGAGGGGCGCGCCTCACTTGGCCAATCCTGAGAAGCTTTGGCAGCAGTCGAGGGAGGTTCTCGGCAAAATAGCGGATTTGTACGGTGAGCCTGAACCTGTTCCGCCTGAAAGAATCATCGCGGCAGAGGATGGCATGGCCTTTGACCTTGGAAAAGGTGTCAAATTGAAGGTTGTAGAAACTCTGGGTCACGCTTCACATCACCAGAGCTACTTTGAAACTCTGGGCCGCGGACTCTTTCCAGGAGACGCCGCTGGCATCTATCTGAAAGAGTTCGACGCCGTTGTGCCGACGACACCTGCACCTTTTCGACTTGATACCGCCTTAGCCTCCTTGGACAAGCTCATCAGCCTGAAACCGAGGGCGCTGTACTACAGCCATTTTGGAGAGGCATCCAACCTTGTTGGAAAACTCCAAGCATACGCTGAGCAGCTGAAGCTTTGGGCGAAGATCGCAAGACAAGGGATAGAGGAAAAGCGAAGCTTGGAAGAGGTGCGGCAGAAGATTGTTGAAAATGACGGGCAGATTCGAAAGGCTATGAGGTTTATTGAAGCTCACCCCGTGTTGAATGAAACCGTTCTCAACAACAGCGTGCAGGGGTTCATGCAGTTCGCCGAGAAGTACAGTAGTGGCCTGCCTTAGCCCGCTGTGAAGTCAAGATGGTTTATATTTGCGCTTCTTTACTTTTCGTGTAGTAGCAGGTGAAAAAATGGAAGAGGGAGAAGGTCATTTTCCTTCGGAGAGGATTCCGCTTGAAAAGATAGACGACTGTTCCTGGCGCATTCCAAAGTACAAACCAGGAATGAGGGTCACCGGTGTGGTTTTCGCTAACAATGAATTGCTCGACAAGATGCAGACGGACAGAACCCTTCAACAATGCGTGAACGTCGCACATTTACCGGGTATATACAAATATTCGATAACGCTGCCGGACGGCCATGAAGGCTACGGTTTCCCAATCGGCGGCGTAGCCGCGACAGACTATGAAGAAGGCGTGATCAGTCCGGGCGGCGTGGGCTACGACATCAACTGCGGCGTTCGCCTCGTGACCACGAATCTTTCTGAACAGGACATACGGCCAAAGCTTGGTCAGCTCGCGGACGCCATTTTCAACAACGTTCCCAGTGGACTTGGAAGCCGCCGAAAAGACTTCAAAGTGTCGCAACACGACTTGGACACGCTATTGGCCAAAGGTGTTCCATGGGCGATAGAGAAGGGGCTGGGCTGGTCTGAAGATGCCGAGCACTGCGAGGAAAATGGTTGCATGAAGAGCGCCAACCCTGACAAAGTTTCATCAAACGCAAAAAACAGAGGGTTGACCCAGATTGGCACTCTGGGTTCAGGAAACCACTTCCTAGAGATTCAGAGAGTGGACAAAATACACGATTCACGGACGGCCAAAACGTTCGGGATAGAACGTGAAGGCCAAGTCGCCGTTATGATTCATTGCGGCTCAAGAGGTTTCGGCCATCAAGTGTGCTCGGACTACCTGAGAATCATGGAGAGAGCGGTTCAGAAGTACAGAATAGTTCTCCCCGACAGGGAACTTGCATGCGCTCCTGGGAAAAGCCAAGAAGCAGAAGACTACTATCAAGCAATGGCTTGCGCCGTCAACTACGCGTTCGTCAATCGGCAGACGATTCTGCACTGGGTTCGACAGAGCTTCCAGCAGGTTTTCAGAGAAAATCCAGAGAAGTTCGGGCTGAAACTCGTCTATGACGTCGCTCACAACATCGCAAAAATAGAGAACCACAGGGTCAACGGGGACCAGAAAAAAGTTTGGGTTCACAGAAAAGGTGCCACGCGAGCGTTTCCCCCGGGGAACCAAGAAATACCCGCAGAATATCGTTCTGTGGGCCAGCCTGTACTCATCCCTGGAAGCATGGGCACAAGTTCGTGGCTTCTGGTCGGCACGGAACGGGCCATGCAGGTGAGCTTCGGTTCCACTGCGCACGGCGCCGGCCGCATGCTGAGTCGAAGCGCTGCAAAAAGAAAATTCTTTGGCGGAGACATCAAGAAGGCTTTGGAGAGACGAGGGATTTACGTTCGAGCTGCAAGCCCGGTTGTCTTGGCTGAGGAGGCTGATCCAGCCTACAAGAATGTTGACGTCGTTGTGGACGTAAGCGACAAAGTCGGGATAGCCACAAAAGTCGCTAGACTGGTCCCTCTGGCAGTCGTGAAAGGCTAGGACTCTTACCGAAGAGTCTAGGTTCCCCCTTCTTTTGCTTCAGCTGTTCGGCTCTCAGCCTCGTTTTTCCTTTCTGTTCTCAGTTTCTGTTCTTCTACAGAATGTGACCTGTGAAGCTCCTTCATGTACCATGATCTCTCTCTCGCATAGTGCCATGCCAAGGCTAATCCCAGAAAGATTAGGACGGTACCCACCGATGTCAGAGATGTGCCGAGGAGGCTGTCCGGATTGGGTGTGAAGTGATAAGGGAACATCAGGAACCAGTCCGGATTTGCGCCACCCAATATGGCTGTTATTATTGTTTCAAGCAGTCCGCCCACGAAGAACACTGAGCCGATGATGATTATCAGGTAGCCGATGGTTTCATTGTGTCGCGATTCTTCCGCTTTCTCATGCAGATACTCACTGAAAAGTGATAGAGCCCTCGACTTGATTTCATGGCTTTATGTCTATAAGTCTTGCGCTGGGTTTCGACCCTCTGGGGGTTTGGCAAAGTCTATATCAGAAGCTTTCACCTAGCTAGTAGGTAGTGTTTGAGAGTTATCAGTGATTGGAATGCCGTTTAAGGATGAGTGCGGATTGTGCGGCAGGGTTCTCTCTTACAGTTATCTTAGACGCTGTCAGAGGTGCGGGCGACTTTACTGCAGGGATTGTATGGTTCCCGATGTTTCGACAGGCGACCCGACGAGGCTGTTTTGCCTGAATTGTGCGCGAAGGACAGTTGCGCCGAAAAGCGTGTCTAGATACGGTGGATTAACAGGTTATCTGAGGTTTCGAGGCGCTTTTACAAGCACTGTGAAGCTTAGCTTCGCTCGCTTGGACGGAATAATCGGTGAGAACTTGCCGATGAGCGCCTATCGGAGCGAAGAATGGTGGGACAACCTGCCAGGTAGTCCACACGCTAAGGGCTGGCTGGACGCTGGCTGGGAGGTGCGAGAAGTAAATCTGAAAGAAGGCTACGTCGTCTTCAAAAAAGTTAGAGAAATGCCGAGGAAAAGAAAGAGCTTCAGCAGTGAAATCAAGAAACCATTTACGCCCGTCCGCGTGCGCATTCCGAAACCCAAGACGCCATCCAAAACAAAGGTCTCAAAACTCTACGCTAGAATAAAGAATTTGGAACGGCAAAGAACTTCAATGCCCGCTTATCATGGCAGTCTCAAACCGAGACCCACCTATGAGAAGAAACTCTTCAAGCCTGACGAGAAACCCCATTAGACGAAAAGAAATCTTATCTATACCCCCTATTCTAATCTACTGCAGAAAAAAAGGGGCGGTCGTCGTCTAGTCTGGTTTAGGACACAAAAGCCCGCAAAGGCAAGTGTAAGCCCTCCAAGCTTGGGATCCCGGGTTCAAATCCCGGCGACCGCACCAAAAACCCAGATTTGGCTTGTCAAAGCCGCTTATCACAGGATTGATTAGACAATGTCCGAAAAGGAACGTGTGCAGAAGATCATTGAGTATCACGCACGTGAGGCTGAAGGCGAATATCAGAGAGAAATCGGTGGCGACCCTGTCTACGACGAGATAACTTGGAAGAACATAGAACCTTTCCTTCCCAAATGAGGAAGGATTCTGGATGCTGGGGGCGGCGGAGGCGCCTGGTCAACAAAGATGGCTGAAAAGAGCAATTGCATCGTCGTGCTCCTCGATGTGACTCGTGATCTCTTGAAGACGGCAAAGAGAAGAATCAAGAACAAGATGATAAATGAGCGCATTGAGACGTTGGACGCAGACATCCGATGTGTCCCCCATCCAGATAGGAGTTTTGATTTTGTACTTTGTGAAGCAGACCCGCTGTGTATCTGCGGAGATCCTGAAAAAGCCGTAGGCGAACTGTCAAGAGTGCTCAAGCCCAACCACTACTTTGTTGCTGGAGTGGACAGCACCCTCTACCGTGTCTACAGCGCCCTTTCACAAGGAAGCTCTCTTGATGCTGTTCTTAATTTCCTGCAGAAAGAAATGTCACCGGCTGAAGAAGGAGCCCCCTTTGAATCCAAGTCCTTCACTCCAAACGAGCTGATCGCACTGCTTCAAAAGAATGGTCTGGAAACCGTTAGAATCGTTGGCAAGCCCATAGGCTTCGGTCCACACGTACTTGACGTGTTTGTCGCGGCTCTTCCAACAGAAAAGCGGCAAAAGATATTCAAAAGCACATCTGCAATCGAAAAGTTGGCCAAAATACTGCACACAATCTACGATGACCCTTATGTTGCAGGCATAGGAAGCCACCTCCACGTGGTAGCCAAGAAAAAATAGAATAGCGCGTCGCGCGCTAAACCACTAATCTTGAAGTCTATCCTGCGGTCGTTTTGTAATTTATTACCGAGAATATGTCGTACCTGTCTCCCAGAAATTTCCTTCCATGCAAATACTCGAGTTCTATCAGAAAGCCCATGCCCACAATTTTTCCCCCGAGTTTTTCAACCAGTTCCACATTGGCTTTAATAGTTCCACCTGTTGCTAGCAGGTCGTCGACAAGCAAAACACTTTGGCCTGGCTCGATAGAATCTTCGTGAATCTCAATCGTGTCTGATTCGTATTCCTTGCTATACGTTAGGTTCACTACTTTGGAGGGCAGCTTGCCCTTCTTTCTGATGGGAACAAATCCGACTCCAAGCTCGTATGCCAATGCGCCTCCTATTATGAAGCCTCTGGCCTCGTTCGAAACTACCAAGTCTATTTTCTTGTCTCTAAAGTGGTTTGCAATGCGCTTAATGCATTCTTTGAAAGCATCCTTGTCTTTCAAAAGAGGTGTAATGTCCCAGAAAACGACACCTTTGAACTCTGGGATTCTCCTTATTTTCGACTTAAGATCCAAACTCGGTACCTCGCTTCAACCGATTAGCAGATTATCAAACAGACGCACTTTTCAAAGCGCCTCTGCATTCGCACGTTCTTTCTTTAGGTATTCTTGCTATCGTTTCCATGATTAAGTTCTTGACTTTCTCAATGTTCGCTTTCATAGTCCTAGCGACTTCGCCCGCGCTGACGGGATGATCTTTCCACACGTCGTAATCAGTTACGGTTGCGATAGATGCATAGCATATCTCAGCTTCCCTAGCTAAGACACACTCAGGAACAAGTGTCATGCCGACCACGTCGGCTCCCCAGCTCCTGAACATTCTGGATTCGGCTTTGGTTGAAAATCTCGGGCCCTCTATGCAAACGTAGGTGCCTGTCTTGTGATAGTTGATTTTCATTTCCTCAGCCACTTTTGTCAGAACTTTCCTCAGGTCGGGACACGTGGGTTCAGCTACCGAAATGTGGCACACCTTTGGACCTGTGTAGAAAGACTCTTCTCGTCTCGTTGTTCTGTCTATGAACTGATCAATGAACACGAGGTCTCCTGGCTTGTACTCTTCCTTGAGAGAACCGACGGTTGACGGAGCCAGAATCCGCTGAACGCCTAGCTCTTTCAACGCGTGTATGTTGGCTCTCGAATTGACGTCTGTCGGCCTTATCGTATGCTTCTTTCCATGCCGCGGCAGAAACGCTACCTTTCTGCCTTTCAATTCCCCAATAACAATCGAGTCAGAAGGTGGCCCATAGGGTGTGTCAAGCCTTGCTTCTTTGCCGTTTTTGATTAACTGTGGATCGTAGAAACCAGTTCCTCCGATGATTCCGATTTCTGCTTGCATGGACATCTACTAAAATACCGTGAATTAATAAGAATAACGGGTAGGGAGCTTATGCTAGAGAGGCTATTGCCATTATCGTGAAAGGAGCTATCACGCTCAGTATGAAGCCGCTTGAAAAGGCGGTAATCAACGCGTCAGAGCCACAGTAACGCACGATTATTGGCAACGTTGTGTCCATGGCCGTGGCGCCGCCTGAAGCAGTTGGCGCGTATTTGTCAAATCTAACCATCAGAGAAACGGTGAGTATCGTAAACAGTTCTCTCAGGAAGTTTGCGGCAAAACCCAACGCACCCCACTTTGCTCCAAAAATCTGGCCCACCAGAGGACCTGTCAACGTGTACCATCCATACCCAGCGCTTACCGCCGCGGTGGCAACCACGTTTATACCGAGGATCAGCGCGCTGACAACACCGCCGAGGATAGTGCCCAACGCGATTGCCAAGGGAACAATCAAGATCTTAAGTCCTGTCCGTCGTATCTTCGAGAAAGAGTCCCTATCCATCGCAAAAGCTACTCCCATAACAAACAGTAGTAGCATGAGTGAAGCGTTAAGTAAATAATCGGAAACCCAGACGCTGCTGACGATACTCGACCAATTTGCATTGAGATAACCTGCAACGCCTCCAAGCAGTAGAGCAGCAATTATGTACTTTATCATTCTAAACCCGCCGTTCTTCTACCCACTTTGACAAGAATCACGCTGAACACTATGGCGAGCGTAGCAATCACGACAGCGCTCAAGCCGACCTCAGGCAATGAATTCAACAATTCACTGTTTGAACCTATGCTAAAACCGAGCGAAAAGATCAACACCAAAATTATTCCAAAGGTCACTTTGCCAAGATTAGCTTTCTTCTTCTCACGCAAGAAGTAGCCAAGCAACATCCCGGCAACCAATGGAACAACAAGCAATGCAAAGTTCATTTGTTTTCGCGCCCAACAGCCTTTCATTTCTGCTCTTTCAGACAGAAATGCTTCCTGAAAACCTCACGGATGCCTTCAGGTTTTTCAAGCACAAACACGCTTTCCATACGGGATACCTTCCTCGAATTTTCTGCGTCTTCCTTTCGCACTCTCAGCTTGAGATCCTTTCCGTTAGGGAGCCTTGTGACCACGGTTCCCTCCTTGTAATCGCTGGGCATTATGTAGACCGGAACACAAGCTTTCAAAGCCATTATTGCAGAGTTACAGAGCAACGTATCTGTTATTCCTGCTGCAATTTTCGCCACGGTGTTCGACGTTGCGGGAGCAATCAGCAAAAATTCGAATTTTCCAAGTTCTAGGTCACCAGCAAGAAACGGCGAGTTAGAGTTAAGTTCGATCCATATCTTCTCAAAATTCTGCTTCAACTGGTCATAAAGACTATACCATTTAACGACCTGTTCCCCTGCTTTCGAAATATAAACCCTTACATCAACCGTATCTTGATACTCTATTTTCAGATCCTTCATGATACCGATTGTTTCGGACAATCTGTCTCCGCTGCCGGTGATTCCCCACGCAACTTTCCTCTTCTTCTCAGCTTTTGCCAACTTCTCGGTCATCATTACACACTTTAGGCTCTTTTCTTAATCTCATTTTGTCTCATGAATTCAGCGAATCTCTTCACAGTTTTTCTCAAACTCTTGAATCCTTCTTCATCCTGTTTCACATCTTTCAGAGTGTCCTTAGACCAGAAAGTCGCGCCCAAGTTTGCTCCGAAAGGGCCACCGCCGACGGGAATGACACCGTTCAAAACGTAAAAAGTCATGATTTGCTGAATTGCCAACTCCTGTCCCCCAGCTCTGTCCCCGGCGACTGCGATGGCCATACCCGCCTTGTACCTCAGCACGTTTTTGTCGACTGCAAACAAAGCCCTGGACCTGTCCATAACAGTCTTCGTTTGAGCGCTTACTCCGCCGTTGTAAACCGGTGTCGCAATCACTAACCCCTCGGCCTTTCTAAGCAGGGAATAAAGCGTGTACATGTCGTCCTTGAGCTTGCACTCCTTGTTTCTCAAGCAGTAATCACAGTGCTGACAGAATCCAATGTTCTTGCTTCTGACCGTGAAGAATTTTGTTTCAAAACCCATGGTTTCCAGCATTTTCAAGGCTTCTCCCAAAACGTGCTCCGTCGCCTGCTTTCTTGGACTCCCGCAAATACCAAGTATCATAGCGATTCATCAGAGTCCTATAACCGTCAAAATCAATAAAGTTTGCTGAGAATTAAGCGAAAAGAAGGACAAAAAGGCGCTGAAAAAAAATGGCGTGGCTTGTCCTGATTCTATTTATCTTCGAAGAATTCTTCAGGTTTCGGCGGCGTCGGAGATAAGCCTCTGCGTTCGCGTATCACCTTTATTATTTCGTCTTTCATTTGTTCTGGAACTGGAGCCCAGCGGCTGAACTGCGTAGCCCAGAATGCTCTGCCTTCTGTTGAAGATCGCAGGTCTTCGGCTATGCCGAATGATTCAGAAACTGGCATTTCTGCCTTGACGATTATCATGTCTTCCTCGTTGGTCATGTCCAGTATTTTGCCTCGACGTTTTTGAACTATGGCTATGACGCCGCTCACAAACCGGTTCGGAACCTTGCATTCAAAGCTTATCAGCGGTTCCAGAAGTCTCGGGTCGCTGAGGAGAAATGCGCACCATATTGGACGCCAAGTCATGGGCAGTATCTGCGCTGGTCCGCGGTGCACGGGGTCTTCATGAACCGTGACGTCTTCCAAGTTTATCTTCAGCCCGTACGCAGGTTCCTTCGCCAAGACCGAAGTGAACACTGCTTCTCTGAAACCGGATTTGATGTGATCCATTATTTCTTCAACGTACTGTCTTCCCTTGATTCTGTTGACGAGGATGTTGTTGGCTTCAATAGCAACGACGCTGCGGGCATCATCGGTCGACCAGCCGAACCCTTTAAGTGTCTTCTGCCTCTCTTCGCGAGTCTGCATTTCACTGATTTTTCCAAGCTTGATTGCTTCAATCACGTCGTCCGGCAGCTTCTCCATCGTGATCCAAAGCTTGTTGTGTTTGTTGGGGCTTTTGCCCATTATCGCCGGACCCTTATAGTCATGACTGATTGTCTCCCGGTAAATCACGATTGGCTTGCTAGTCTTCACTTTCAGTTTGGCTTCCTGCATGCGGTACGCTGTGATTTCCAAGTGAAGCTCACCCATGCCGCTGAGAAGGTATTCCCCGCTCTCCTTGTTTATCAGAAAGTGCAGGTTCGGGTCTTCAGTCGTCAACTTGTGCATGACCTTGTCGAAAAGCGGCAAGTCCTTAACGTCCGCAGGCTCCACAGCCACAGTCACTACAGGGTCTGAAACATACTTCAACCCTTCAAACGCCTGCGTCTCCACACCGTCTTCTGCAACGGTCTCGCCCACGTGAATCGAGGGCAAACCGGAAAGGGCAGCGATGTTTCCGGCCGGAACTCGGTCGATTATCACTCGGTCGGCGGCCATACTCATGTAAACCTGTTGAATCGTGCCTTTCTGTCGGCTCGTTATGAGTTGAACCAGCTTTCCCTTTTCGACTGTGCCACTGAAAACACGCCCGATGGCAACAACTCCACTGTGAGTATCAACTTCAATCGTTGACACGCACATCAGAAGTGGACCGTTGGGATCCACCTTGGCCATCCCTTTGGCCACGACGCTGTTCTGGTCGCCAGGCCAAATCTGACTCTGCCTGTAGGGTTGAGCCTCAATCGGGTTAGGCAAGTGTTCAACGAACATGTCCAAGATGGGCTCCTGCACCGGCGCCTTCTTGCTCAAGGCGTCAACCTTTCGGTTAACCTCCTCATGCTCCCCCGTGTAAGCGTCGATAATGTCGGCAAAAGTCACTCCTTTCGCCTTCATGTGCGGCAGGTTCAAGCCCCACTTGTGAAGGGCTGAACCGAAGGCGACGCCGCCGTCTTCAACCTTGACTTGCCAGTCCTTCTTGTGCTCCGGCGGCGCATATTTCTCGATGAGAGTGTTCACTCTCGTGATGATTTTTGCGAATTTTCGCTGGATGTCATCCGGCGTCAGCTTTATTTCTTTTATAAGCCTGTCAACCTTGTTTATGAAAAGAATCGGTCTGACCCTCTCGCGCAGCGCTTGCATCAGAACCGTCTCAGTCTGGGTCATAGGCCCTTCCACTGCGTCAACAACGACGAGGGCACCGTCCACGGCTCGGAGGCTTCTCGTGACTGCGCCGCTGAAATCAATGTGCCCCGGCGTGTCGATGAGGTTTATCAAGTATTCCTTTCCTTGAAAAGTGTGGGTCAAGCTTATGTTTGAAGCGAAAACGGTCATCTGCCTCTTCTGTTCAAGTTCCCAAGAGTCAAGCGCAAGCTGCTGCCCTGCTCTCTGCTCACTTATTATTCCAGCCGCAGCCAAGAGGCTGTCTGAAAGCGTCGTTTTGCCGTGATCAACGTGAGCGATGATGCTTGTGTTCCGAATAATTTCCGGGTAATTCATCAACTTCTGAATTTCTTCAGTTTGCCTGTAACGTACCATAATCAAACCTTCCCCGCGCTAGCAAAAAACTCCTGAATACATGTGAAGGAGTCTGTTTCAGCATGCCGAACATTCTGAGTTTTCACTGCTTAAAGATAAGCTACATGGATGTAAAAAAAGCGACCTATTAACTTTGTGCCATCCATTTCATCAATGCCGTTGGAAACGGTTTCCATTTTACTGCTAGATTCTTTCCTTCATTAACTCCACAAACTTGTCTTCAGCTTCCCTATCAATGTAAAAACCTTTCCTGCCTAATCTTCTGGTTCCAAGAGACATGAGAACATAGTTAAGCGGTATAGCCTTGGCTGCTTCGTGCAAGTCCTTGAATCTGACGAAAGACACTTTCTGCGAATCCTTGACGAAACCATCATACTTCTCTTTCGAACCCAACACCGTCTCATCGCCATGCTCCTTCCACAGTTTGTCAGCGTCCCCGAATTTTCGCTCAATGAAGTCGGCGTACCCAGCAATTTCACCAACCGGTTTAGTTACATAGAATAGAACCCGCGAAGCATCCTTAGGCGGCGCAATTCCTCTCAGCACAAAGGAATGAGTCTTTTTTCCCTCATGATTACGATGGCAAAATTCATTCCACCATCTGCTTTGAACCATCATTACAAAAGCCTGTCTTTCACTCATCGTACCACCCGTGCAACATCCAACATAAGCCACTTCAACATTTAAGACTTATCAAAACAAAACAGTCCCCGATTGTCCGATTAGTTTAAATGTAAGGGCTAGTCATTGTAAACAGCAAAATATCGGTGATAAACGCAAAGATGCAAAGACTCGCAGAGAAGCTAAAGGCTCGACAGGCTGATCTAAATGTATGTTCTCATCATTTTGACGCAAGAAAGCAACCTTTCGTTGCCGCACGTTTTCTTAGCCAACTCTCTGAGCAGAGACAACTGCTCTAGAGGACCGTAACGCATCCCGATTGCCAACGATTTTAAAGAGAGAGGATCTTTTTGAAGGATGCTGCGACTCTGCATGTCAAAGAAGTCTTCGAACTTCTGAAAACCTCACCTGCAGGACTGAGCAGTGAAGAGGCCAACAGGCGACTTGCCGAGCACGGAGCAAACATACTGGTCGAAAAGAAACACGTTTCCATAGTCTACAAGTTTCTGGGACAGCTCAAAGATCTGTTCGGCGTGCTGCTGCTTTTTGCAAGCCTGCTTGCAGCGGTAGATGCAATATGGGAAGATAACCTCAGCATGTGGGAGACAAGCGCCATAATCTTTGCCGTGGTTCTCGTGAACGCGTTGTTCAGCCTTTTTCAGGAGTGGCGTGCAGAAAAAGCGATGGAAACCTTGAAGAGTTGGATGCCCGAGTACGGCAAGGTCATCAGAGACGGGGAACTGAAGAAGATTTTGGTAAGAGATTTGGTTCCAGGCGACCTTATAGTGTTAGAAGAGGGTGACCGTGTACCCGCGGATGCAAGACTGGTAGAAGCTTTCGATTTGTGGACTAATAACGTCCCTTTGACTGGGGAATCTGAACCGCAGCCGCGAACGACCAAGGCTATCAAAACTGTTGACTCTGCTTACCTTGATGTGCCAAACCTTGTTTTCATGAGTACGAGTGTTGCTACAGGTCAAGGCAAAGCGGTTGTAGTCAAGACAGGTATGGAAACAAAGTTCGGGCAGATTGCCGGTCTTACACAGGAAATAAAGGAAGAGCCAAGTCCGCTACAGAAGGAAATTGCCTACACTGCAAGATACGACTTCGTTCTAGCCATAATAGTGGGTGTCGTATTCTTCTTTGTAAGCTTGACATTGCTTCATGTACTGCTTGTCACTGCTATCCTGTTTATGATAGGCGTGATGGTGGCATTGGTTCCGGAAGGATTGCAGGTCACCGTGTCCAGCGCCTTGGCCATCAACGTTCTGAAAATGGCGCGAGAAAACGTCCTAGTGAAGCGTTTATCGGCAGTTCAGACTCTCGGCAGTGTAACCGTGATATGCACCGATAAAACAGGGACGATTACAACGGGCGAAATGACCGCCACGAAAATGTGGGTTACCGACAGGGTTGTCGAGATTTCAGGGGTCGGCTACAATCCCGCCGGCGATTTTACGAACAGCGGCCAGGCTTTAGAAAAGGAAGAATCCGCCACGATTGAAAAACTCTTGGAAATCTCCGCCCTCTGCAACAGTGCCAAGCTTGAGCCGCCTTCAGACAGGAACAGATCGTGGAGCATTGTAGGAGACCCAACAGACGGTGCATTACTTGTAGCCGCTATAAAGCACGGGCTAAACCCGCAAATCATGCTTGCACAGAAGCCTATCCACAACGTCATACCTTTTGACTCCCGAAGAAAAAGGACGACGACAATTCACAAGTACGACCACAAGATATGCGCTTACACGAAAGGCGCGCCGAGGAGCATACTCTCCATATGCAATAGAGTGCTGGTCGAAGACAAAGTAGAAAACATGACCAAAGAATATCTTGACACCGCAGAGACAAGAATCCGGGAATTCGCAGATGAAGGTCTCCGCGTAATAGCCGTGGCTTACTCAGAGCTGCCGGCCAACGGTGCTTTCAAAGCGAGAAACGTTGAAAGAGACATGATTCTGGTGGGACTTGTGGCCATGAAAGATCCACCTCGTCCAGAAGTAGAGAATGCGGTAAGAGTGGCAAAAAAAGCAGGCATAAAAATCGTCATAATAACCGGAGATTATGGTCCGACCGCCAAGGCCATAGCCCGAGAAGTGGGCATAGTGGACCCTGAGAAGTGCCGCATAATCCGCGGCGTCGACATGGAAGCGATGACAGACGAACAAATCTCAGATGAAGTCAAGAAGGAAGACGTTATTTTTGCAAGGGTCTCGCCAGAACAGAAACTCCGAATAGTAAAAGCTCTCAAACATCACGCTGAAATCGTGGCCGTGACAGGAGACGGGGCCAACGATGCCCCCTCACTGAAAGAGGCAGACATAGGAGTAGCTATGGGCGTTTCAGGGACAGATGTGGCAAGAGAAGCCGCAGACATGGTCCTCCTCGACGACAGTTTCGCCTCAATAGTCAAGGCAGTAGAGTCTGGACGCACAATCTACGAGAACCTCAGAAAATTCATCGTGTACGTTTTCACGCACAACTGGGCCGAACTGATTCCCTATGTTCTTTACGCCGTGCTGGGCTTACCTCTCCCACTGCTTGTCGTACAGATTCTAGCCATAGACCTAGGAATCGAGGTCATACCCTCTTTGGCTCTGAGCCGTGAACCACCAGAAGTCGGCATCATGCAAGAACAGCCGCGAAGCGTCAGAGAACGATTGTTTAACGCTAAGGTCTTTCTCCGCTCCCTGTACCTAGGCACAGTCATCGCCACCGGCGCCATGGCAGGCTGCTTCATGGCGTGGTCAGCGGGCGGCTGGCATCTCGGAATGTCAACGGTTCCAGGAGACCCAACTATCTACGCCAGAGGCACAACAATGACCTTTGCTGGCATCGTCATAGCCCAAGCCGGCAACGTATTAGCAAACAGAACGAACAAAGCATCCATTTTCAAAACAAGTCTCAAGAGCAACAAATGGATCTGGCTCGGCATAGCGTCCCAAATATCCATAATATCCCTGCTCATCTACGCCCCACCAATGCAAGCGCTTTTCGGCACAGCACCCTTAGGGCCGTTTGAATGGGCATTCCTAGCGCTTCTCGCCGTCGTAGTAGTATTCGCCGAAGAAATCAGAAAATGGTTCGCGAGAAGACTTGCGAAGTGAACCTTCACAATTATGCGTCAACGCCAAGCTTTTATGAACAAAACCGCAAACTATCATCAATGTCAAGCAAGGATTTCTTCATAAATCGCTACCAAGAACTAGGCTGGAAATACAAGGATGTCACGCCTAGACAAGCTATAAGAATAAACACCATGAACGTGGAGAAAACGGCGGCACTCCTGCAAAGGCTGCGGTCGATTGGAATAGCGCTTGAAAGGATTTCCTTCCTTGACAACGGCTACTGGGTTTGTGAATCAAAATTCTCCGTTGGGGCAACATCAGAATACCTGCTGGGGCTGTACTCAATCCAAGAGGCAGCGGCTCAAATACCTGTCACGCTGTTCACAGAACTAGAACACAAAACAGTGCTAGACGCCTGCGCAGCTCCGGGAGGAAAAACCGTTCAACTGGCCGATTCGATGCACAACACAGGCGCGATAATCGCCCTAGACATCAGAAAACAAAGGCTAACAGCATTGGCAAACCAGCTGGAACGATGCCGCGTCAAGAACACGGTCGTCTACTTCTCAGATGCAAGACAAGTCTCTCGACTGAAAGCAGGTTTTGACCGAATACTTCTCGACATGCCCTGCTCTGGCAACTTCGCAGGAGACAGAAACTGGTTCAAAAGGAGAACTATCAAGGACGTGGAAAGAAACGCAGCGCTTCAAAGAGAGATACTGGCCGAAACAGTCAAAGTATTGAAAGACAGCGGCGAGATAGTCTATTCAACCTGTTCCTTGGAACCTGAAGAAAACGAGTTAAACATTGACTGGGCCGTAAAAAACCTTAACCTTCAAGTGGAAGAAATCAACTGCCATGGACAGAAGGCACTGACAAACGTTTTCTGCAAACACCTAGACAGTTCAATACAAGAATGCAGAAGAGTCTGGCCTGGACAAACCCAAGGCTTCTTTGTGTGCAAACTGAAACGGCGGGAGGCTGCATGATGGAGCCCATAGACGATTTTGCACGCCGCTTCGGAACAAGCATCAGTCTGGACGAAACGTTCATCGTGAAAAAACAGGATCGCTACTTCCTCCTAAACAGGGATCTGAAGCAGATCGCGGCTAATGACTTCCTCTACGCAGGAACCTACTTGGGAAAAGCCAAAGGAGGAAAGTTCTTTCCAAGCTTCAACCTGCTGAGTATGATCGCACAGAAAAGAGCGAACAAAATAACCATTGCCAGAAAGGCAGAATGGCTATTCATCTGCGGAAGAGACGTTTTCAAACAAGGAATAACGAAAGTGACAGGCTCAACGAAAAAGGACGACCATGTGTTGGTCTTAAACTCATACGGTGAATGCCTAGGTTTCGGCAAAATACTGTGCAACTTGGACAAGAAAAGGAGAGGCCTAGCTGTAGAGAACATAATGGACATAGGCGACTTCCTGCGAAGAGAGAAATAGGCAGCCACTGTACAGTTTGCTTCTGTTATAAACAGTACATTCACCACGAATGTGCGCTCGGTGGTAGCGGCCTTCATCAGGCCATTCAGTCCCAGCATCATTCTTTTCCTTTGTCTTCATCCAGCCGACTTTGATGAACAGACTGTCACGAATATATGATTGAATTAAACCGTGCTAGAGTGGAGATATCTCCTGCAATTCCCTTTTTCTATGTTCTGGAAGAAACAGACCGTTTTTTCTTGCAGACAATTAGTGCGCACAGGAGCGTAAGTATGAACATTGAAGGGATCAGGATCGATGGAAATTCTGGTATAGCCTGTGGGCTGTCTTGAAAAGTTATCGATGTGCCGTCTGTTGACGCTACTATTGTTCCTGACTTGAAAGTACCGTATATTGTTACTCCATGAGCTAGTAGCCTTTGCACTGTCTCCGGGTGGGGGTGTCCGTAAGGATTGTCTTTTCCTGCGCTTATGATTGCATACGTTGGCTTAACATTGTCTAGATATTCGTCTGTCGTAGCGTAACGGCTTCCATGATGCCCGACTTTCAAGACATTGCTCTTCAGGTCCAGTCCACTGTTGAGAATGCTATGCTCGGCATTTGCCTCTGCATCGCCTTCCAGTAAGAAGCTTGTCTTACCCACCTGTAGCCTCATCACGATGCTGTTTTCATTTTGATCGGTGAATTCGAGTGGTTGCACTGGATTCAGTACAGTGAGGCTTGCTGTTACAGTAAGATTGTAGACTTGCCCTCGCTGAGCCGCGAGAACTGTGTGACTTTTGGCGAGGTTCATGAAGTTCGTGTACACGAGCGTACTATCGGGTTGATTGTTGACCAGTATTTCGCCCACCTGAACAGTCGAACTCAAAATAGTGATTAGCCCGCCAATGTGGTCTTCGTGCATGTGGGTTGCTACCATCAGATTAATACGTGTAATGTTTAAGCCGCTCACGTAGTTTAGCACTGTTGCTCCTGCCGCTTGTGGTCCACCGTCTACCAGTACGTCCACGCCCGATGTGTCAATCAAAATCGAGTCGCCCTGCCCCACATCGATGAAGTGCACTGTGACGTTTGCATAAGTCGCCGCAAATGTGAAGCCGTCTGTTCTCATGTTTGAGAATATCAACATTGATGCAAGAAGTATAGTGGGCAGAGACAACTGAAAAATGCACTTTTTTCCCATGAATGTTGGTCTAGTGTAGCCATACATAAAAGAGTTTTGCGTGCTTCGTTATCTATGCGCTACGGTTTCCATCTTCTTAGGAGCATGGAGTTTCCGACGACTGTGATGTCGCTGAGTATCATCGAGGTTGCCGCGGCTTCGGGTGGGATTAGAATATGAAGTGGCAGATAGAGCAGGCCTGCGGCCAACGGAATCATTATGACGTTGTAGAAGAAGGCCCAGAACAGGTTTTGTTTGATTTTGCTCAGCGTTTTTTTGCTGAGGTCGATGCTGGTGGCCACGTCTCTTGGGTCATCTTTGATGAGGACCACGTCTCCTGCTTCGATTGCTACGTCGGTTCCGCTTCCGATGGCTATGCCCACGTTGGCCTGCGTTATTGCTGGTGCATCGTTTATTCCGTCTCCGACCATGGCGACGAATCGGCCTTGGCTTTGCAGCTTCTTTATCTCTTCAACCTTCTGGGCTGGAACCACTTCGGCCAAGACTTCGGTTATGCCTAGCTGTCTTGCAATGGCCTCTGCTGTTCGTTTGGTATCACCGCTGAGCATGACAACTTTTAAGCCCATCTTATGGAGTGTTTCAACTGCCTCTTTCGCATGTTCCTTAAGCGTGTCAGAAACAGCCAACAACCCTACTGCATTATTGGCTACGGCGACGATAAGCGCGGTTTTGCCTTCACCTTCCAGTCTCTGAACATCGCTTTCGAAGCGTTCGATTGGAATTCCGTTGTTCTTCATCAAGGCGCGGTTCCCTATCAGGACTTTCTTGCCTTCGACCTCAGCCGCTACGCCGAAGCCTGGTAAAGCCTCGAAAGAGTCTGGTTCGCCGAAACTGATTTTTTCAGCTTCAGCCTTCTTGACTATGGCTTGACCTATGGGATGTTCAGACCATTTTTCCGCCGCGGCTGCAACCTGCAGGACGGAGTTCTTGTCTCCTGCGACGATGTCGGTGACTTCCAGCTTGCCCCTGGTCAACGTACCGGTCTTGTCAAAAACCACGGTGTCCAGATTTCTAACAACCTCCAAGATGGCGTTATTTTTGATGAGAATTCCGTTTTCGGCGCCATTGCCCACTCCAATCATGATGGCCGCTGGAGTCGCTATCCCCAGAGCACATGGACACGAGATTGCGAGGACAGAAACCATAGTTGTCAAGGCCAACGCGTCGTCCACGGCGAAATGCCATATGAGAAAAACGGCTACTGCAATAGAGACAACGACCGGGACGAATATGTTGACGACCTTGTCCGCAATTCTTTGGATAGGCGCCTTGCTTGCCTGCACTTCTCTTGCCAGTCTGACTATTTGAGCCAAAGTGGTTTCGAGTCCCACCTTTTCTGCCGTGAACTTTAAGGTGCCGGTTTTGTTTATCGTACCGCTGAAAACGGTGTCTCCCAAAGCTTTTTCAACTGGAACTGACTCGCCGGTGATCATCGACTCATCTACAAAAGTGCGACCTTCAACAACTGCCCCGTCAACAGGAATTCTTTCGCCGGGTTTGACGATGACTGTGTCGCCAACCTGAACTTCGTCGACTGGAATTTCCTTTTCTTCGCTGTCACGTACAACGAATGCTGTTTTGGGTTGAAGAGCCATGAGCTTCTTTATCGTTTCACCCGTCCGTTCGATAGCCATGTCTTCCAACAGCATGCCCAAAGTTATTGTCGTGATAACGACGGCCGAAGCCTCAAAGAACACCATGCCCTGCAGGATGAAGGTTGAATAAACCGAGTAGACATATGCGGCCGTGGCGCTTAGAGCTACCAGCACGTTCATGTCGGCAAACCTGTTTCTGATCGAAGAGTACGCGCCTCGATAGAAGTGCCAGCCCACGACAAACTGAACAGGCGTCGCCAAAGCCAACAGAACGTAGCTCTTTTCTGGAAAATCAAGAAGATAGGAAATTAGCACGACGGGGATTGTCAAGGCGAGGCCGAGCAAGAAAAGCAGCATTCTGTTCCTAACATGTTTTCGGCGTTTTTCAGTCGTGTCCTCAACCTGCTCAACAGCTTCGTACCCGCCTCTCTTTATCGCCGCCTTGATCTTGTCCAAGCTGATCTTGTCTTCATCAAACCTGACAATGGCTTCTTTGGAAGCGAAATTCACCTTTGCCTCTATGACCCCGTCCATTCTGGCTAAACCTGTCTGAATTCCTTCCGAACAGGATGGACAACTCATGCCTAGAATTTGGAGAATGACTTCTCTTTCTTTCATCTCACGTCAACCTTAACGCTCCAGATTCATTCGAGCTCAAAGAGTGGCCTTCAGCACTTGCTCCAAAAACATGTCCTCTGGAACCGCCCCCACGAATTCGATTTTTTCGTTGACCACTATTTTTGGGACGCCCATGACACCATACTTTATGGCCATGTCTGAAAATTCGTTAGCATCGATCACTTCGGCGGTTATGAGGCTGTTTTCGATGGCAAACTTGTGAGCCATAGCCGCAGCCGCTGGGCAGTGTGGGCACGTCAGGGTAGTGAAAACTTTGATGTTGATTGGAATTTTGATTTCTCGCAGCTTCTGCTTTGTTTGTTCTGAAAGGTTAGTTTGGCCTCTAGAAACTGAAGCCAACGCCTCCATCAATGTTTGGAACTCGTAGCCGTATGGGAATCCATAGAACCTTATTCCATAATCTCTTTCGCTTCTGATGACGATAGCTGGAATCTTCTCAACGCCGTACTGTTGAGCCAGTTGAGCGTCAGCCACAAAATCGCGAACTTCAGCCTGAATCTTGTCGTTTAATTCTGCCAGTTCATAAATCAGTTGTTTGGTGTCCGCGCAGAACTTGCATTCCATCACCTGTGTGAACATTATGACTCTCACTGGGCCAACCAGTTTCTCCGCGAGTTCACCTCTGATACGCTCTCTCTGTTCGTCAGGTATCAAACTCATCTTTCATCCACTTCATAACTGGTCTTTCAGCTTTCCCAGATGCAATGCGGGACAGATTCCTTTCACACCTTCCTTAGTTTCAATTCTCTCCGATAATATTAGCCTTGTCAGTTCCCGTCCGTCATGCGTCCATATTTCAGTCATCATCATACGGTCTCCGCTGAAGTGGCAACACATCTTGCCTAGTCTAATTCACAGAGTCTCTGGGCCGCTTCAAGCAGGTTCGTGGGGTCGAACTCCGCTCCAACGTTGCGAAGAAATATAAGACAGTACCAAAATGAAAGGCTTTTGTCCAGAAACGAGAGAAAAGATGTTAAAAATGGAAGCGAAAACTGGCCTACCCACTGCACACATCGCACGCTGTGCAAAGAGAGACTCTCATGGAAATTTCCCCTTTTTCCTTGACCAAATGACTTGCTGGAGGTGATAGGTTTTGACGAAGTTGAATGCAACCGCAAAGCTGGTCAAGAATTACAGGATAGATGTTGACGACGGCAGGGCTCATGCAATATGTCTTGATCTTGAACAGGACGATGGAGGAACTGACATGGGACCTTCAGCTCTTGAACTAGCATTGATGAGCTTTGCAGGATGCTATGCAACAATATTCATGCTCACGGCAAACAAGATGCGGAAGACCATAAAGGACTTGGAGGTAAAGGCGGAAGCAGTCAAGTCCGAAGAGGCAGGAACCATAACAGAGACAAAACTTGACATTACAGTAAAAGCAGACATGCCAGAAGAAAGAGTACACAGACTACACGAATTAACAGTAAAAGGCTGCCCCGTTGGAAAAATCTTCGAAAAGGCCGGAGTCAAAATAACATACAACATCAAAATAGAAAAGCAGTAGCGTGCTATTCTCTTCTTGGAACATCTGTTGCTTGAGTTCTGAGGTGGTGGTGAGAATGAAAACAGACGAATTACGATTAGTGACGAAAAGCAAATTGGAAAGAGATCTGAGAGAGTTAGGACTTGCCTTGGGTCAAACGGTGATGCTTCACGCTTCGGTGAAAGCCGTGGGCTGGGTAGTCGGAGGTCCAGATGTCGTCATTCAAGCACTGCTTGACATTTTGGGAGACGAAGGTACGTTGATGATGTACGTGGGCTGGGAAGACTCACCATACGACCTCGTAAAGTGGCCAAAAGACCGCCAACAGGCATACCTAGAAGAATGTCCACCCTTCAACCCTGAAACGTCCCGCGCATTCAGGAAGTGGAGCATTCTAACCGAGTATCTGCGCACATGGCCAGGCGCACGTCGAAGCAGCAACCCCGAAGCCTCTTGTGCGGCAGTGGGGGCTAGAGCACGTTGGATGACCGAAAACCACCCACTGCAATATGGATATGGTCCCGGCTCACCCCTTGCTAAACTGTGCGAGGCAAGAGGCAAAGTACTACTCCTAGGAGCACCGTTCACCGCTATTACGGTCCTTCATTACGCTGAACACATGGCCAACGTGCCAAACAAACGAATCGTACATTACAAAATGCCAATCCTATGCAACGGACAGAAAGTGTGGGAAGAAATCGAAGAATTCGACACTTGCGGAGGCATTTTGCCAGGCGCGGAAGATTACTTCAAGACGATTCCAACAGAATACCTTTCTCATGCTAAAGGTCGTGTTGGCAAAGTGGGGGCGGCACAATCATATCTTTTCGACGCGGCTGACTTTGTCCAGTTTGCCATAAAATGGCTTGAGAAAGAATTCAACAAATAGACTTGCTGTCGTTATCATAAGATTCACCTTTCACTTATCTCCGGGCTTTTTTTGTTCCAGCATGCATCATCAGGCGCTTAAATAGGAACTTCAAGGTGATGATCAACACGTGTAAAGAGTGCGCGTGCTATTCATGAAAAGGCTTTTCAGAGACTTGCTGATAACTTGTTAGTGGTTTGCCGGTATGTCAGATATGTCAAGTCTAGAGGCAATTCTGAATGGTGTCGAAAGAAAGGAGAAAGAGTACGGTTGGTTGGGAGCAGCTGAGTCTTACAAGAAAGCCTTGGGCTTGGTGCCCGAGCAAGATTCTTTGAAGATGAGTGAAGTTCACGAGCGGTTGGGCTATGCTCTTTGCCGTTTTGCATTTCAGGCTGAAAGCAATAACGAGTTCAGGCAAAGATTGCATCAGTCCATTCTGAGTTATGAGAAGAGTAAGGAACTTTGTGGAAGGTTAAATGAGTCCGTGAAGATGCCGAGGATGTTGCGTTGCGATGCCATGATTACGTATCTGAACTATTGGCTCGCAGTCGAAGCAGGTGAAAAGAAGAGGCTGCTTGATGATTGTTGGAGATTGACAAAGGATGCTTTGAAAGCCTTTGAGGAGGTGGGGGATGCTTTGGAATATGGGAAAACGTACAACCAACTCGCCTCAAGCGCTTTTTTAGCCTATGTTCTTGAATGGAATTTTCAAGTCGGTGAGAGGATAATTAGAGAATCGATGGAGCTCGGAGAGCGAGCAGTCACTTTGCTGTCCAGCGTCGGTGACCCTTGCGAACTTGCAAGAACATATGTAAAAGCAGCCTTTTACCTAGTTACGTTCGG
>Ga0315279_10000193_pt1 | contig 131338 bp, 142 predicted proteins | sample YL17G06_20_MG_FD_203694 | JGI IMG/M metagenome (GOLD analysis project Ga0315279, IMG submission 203694) | Sediment microbial communities from Yellowstone Lake, YNP, Wyoming, USA - YL17G06_20 | ecosystem: Environmental > Aquatic > Freshwater > Lake > Sediment | place: USA: Wyoming | collected... | reverse complement strand
TGTACAATTTTTGTCTCAAAAATTTCCAGACAAAATAATTTTGCATCCAAAAAAAAGCAGACCTTAAAATTTTTACACCCAAAAAAATCCGGCACTAAAAATTTTCAACGCGAAAATTTTCCGGCCCGATTATGAAAAAAAGTAATCCAAAATCGATAAGCTCCCGACGTGGAGCCTTTCGCTGATACAGAATTTTTTGCCGGCAAAAATATTATCGCCCGGAAAATTTCGGGCTTTGAAATTTTCACGCGCAAAAATTTTCGGACAAAAAAATTTCACGTCCGAAAAAAAACGGGCTTCAAAAATTATGAGCGCGAAAATTTTCGGGCACAAAAATTTTCAGTGTGAAAAAAGTCCGGAAGGTAAAAGAGATATTACTTGGTTTTGACCTTCTGGAGTGTTGCATCAAACGTATAACCGGCAAGAAACGCCACATACCACTGGTTCAGGAGGGTGCCCTGGCTCAATACGACCGCTATCACGACAATCGCAATCAGTAACGACTGGATCGCGGTGAAAAAGTAGGGAGTTGTTGCATCCAGAATTTCTTTGGTATGATCGACGGTCTGGTTGGCTTTTCTTAAATCGGTAACCTTGACCCCGTATTTTGCCAGCACGGGAATGATGAAACTGAAGAATACCCCGGCAAAGGTCCAGAATATTGCAACAGTCAGACTCAGGGCCGGTTGTGCAGCGGTACCGGATTCATCAGCTGCAACCGCCGGCGTGATGGCAAACACTATCAGCAGGAAGACGGCTGCGAGGGGGGGAAAAACAGCGTTCTTCATAATCGGGAGGATATACGTTCTGAATAATAAATATTGTCTTTTAAGGGTGCTTGGAATTATCAGGCCAGCGTCATGAATGCCGATGCCGCCATCACCACGTTCACCGCGTTTGTCAGCATGATCGCACGCGCCCGGGTATGGTAGCCCCATGTAATGAGGATCAGCCCGCTCGCGATCCATACCAGAAACCCGATCTGCTGGGCTCCGAGGCTTCCGATCTGCCGTACCCCCAGCCACCCGGCAATGCCAAGGAAGGCCCCCGAGTATTCGAGCCAGGCCGTCCAGGAAGTCCATGGAACCGGGATCAACGGCAAGTCCTCCTGTACGCGTCTCTCCCGTACGCGGGTGTGGGTAGTGTGAGTAGAAGGTTGGTTCCCTTAATCATGATGCAAAGGTCTGCCCTCGTGGTGATCGCCCATGCGGGCATCGTATAGAACATCTTTATTGTTCTGCGGAATACGGGCTTATGAATTCATATCATGGCCGGGGTTCGATTATCGAACTTTGGAATTCACCGGTCATCCCGCATACGCAGGCCCGTGCATGGATAGTGCAGGCAGGTCTGGCACACCGGATCGGAATTGAAAGAAAGAAGAGCAGCTTGAGTACTCACACCCCCCACCCTATGATGGATACTGGTGCCAAGTAAGAGCTGTAACCGGTATCGTTATTATACAAGAACACCAATCTTGTAACTGTTGTCATGATTAGACAACATGTAAAACTTGTAAAGTCTTTAATGGTTTCATTCAAGGTATGATGTGGATATGTATGGCATTGCAAACAGAAGGAGAAATAGCGAATAAGAGAGTTGCTCTGACGCCGAGCACGTGGGCAGCCCTTTCTGTCCTGCGAAAGCCGGGCCAGACATTTGACGAGACGGTGGCAGAGCTGATAACCGAGCGTCAGCGAATGAAGCTGATAGCAGATCTCGATGCGATTGATGCGAGCGAAAAGACCGTCCCCTGGGACAAGGCAAAGCGGGATCTCGGCATTATATGAAGTGAAGAAGTGAAATTTAAAAAGCTTGAAATCACGGAACGGGCGAAAAAATTTCTTGCAGGCCTTCATGAAAAGGACCGCCGCATCGTAGGAGAACATATCGACCGTCTCGCCGATCACCCGCAGGCACATGGAGATATCAAACGGTTAAACACGGTAAAAGAACGGTACCGGATGCATGTGTCGTACCGTTATACGATCTTCTTTTATCCCAAAGACCGGGTTCTTATCATTGATGAGATAATGACCACCGAACAGGCTCACAAGGAATATGGCAGGATATAAGAGCGCCTGTCTGACAGCGGTTTTTTATTTTGCTTTTTGCTAAAAAAGGGGCTTTTTTTCCTTACTTCCCTTTCTTCTTTGTCGTCGTCCTCGGCGCCGCCTTGCTCACGGCCTTCGTCTCGCAGGGCATGCACTTCTCCAGCTTCTCGTCGACGATGCGGTAGGCATTGGCCAGCACCGACGAGTTGGCGATCATGCCCGCGATCAGGATCACCTCGAGGACCTCCTCCCGGCTCGCCCCCATCCTGGTCGCGGCCTGCATGTGGTAGCCGGTGCAGTGCGGGCACTTGAGCGCCGCCCCGACGGCCATGCTGATCAGCTCCACGTACTTCGGGTCGAGCGGGCTTGTCTCTGCAACGGTCCCCTTGTAGAGCAGGTGGGAGATGAGCACCTCGGGGCGCTCCCCCATCCGCTTGAAGATCAGGGGCACCCGCCCGTAATCCTCCTCGATCACCTTCATCCACTGCTCTGCGGTGACATCCGCGCCCTGTGCGACAATCTGGGCCAGCCGCTCTTCAAATTCCACCTTGGGTTTTTTCATCATCACACCACAATATTTGTCTCGGAAAACGGGCGGATCCGCAGCAGGATGTAGTCCCGCATCCGTGACGGGGTTAATTCGCAGATATCCCCGATTTTAATCCCGTCCTCGATCTCGATGGTGCGGATCTCACTGGCAAACGGGTCGTAGGGGAGTTTCACCCGCAGCCCGTTCATCTGGACGGTGAGCGGCGTGGGGGACGTCACCTCATGGATCTGGGGCACCTTTTCCTTGATCAGGTCCATCAGGCGTGCCGGGGAGACCGAGATCGGGTCTTTGGCAAGAGCGATACGCTTCTTTTCAAGCACCCTTGTTATTTCCGCAATGATCTCGTCGAGCTTGGCCAGTTCTTCGGACTCTTTTGTGCGGTGCATGAACCTGCCCACGTTGCCTACGTACCCGTCGACCGGCGGGTTGATGATCCGCTGGAGTGCCTCTTTGTTGGGCCCGCCGCACAGCACGATCGGGACATCGATTCCCCGGCGCAGGACGGGCATCTTCTTTTCAATGCAGTTCTCGAAATTCCCCAGCAGGTAGACCGCGAGGTCGTGCTCGTTGATCACGTCCCGTTCCTCGTCATTGAGGGCGGCAATCCGCTTGCCCGGGCCCCTTGCGAGGCTGACCATGTTGCTCTTTGCCCCGAGCCGGCGCAGGTATTCAGCGATGTCGCAGGAAGGGTGCGGGAGGTGGTGGATCTCAAGGCTCATCGAGACAACGGCGATCTCGGTACCGACAAGCGGGGAATCAATCACCTCGCCCCCGAGGGGTTTTCCGGCCGTGCGGAGGACCTCCACGTCGTCCTTTGGCATGAAGCACAGGAGCACAACCTCCGATGCCATCACGTGTTTCTGGACGATGTAGCCGCCGACATCCTCGATCAGGTCCATGATCTCGTTGTGCCGGTAGACCCCGCCCTTGTACGTGACCGGGACAAGCATCATGGCATGGACTCCCCCATTTTCGCAAACTTCGACTGCACCAGCGCACCAATGTCAGCAGAAAGCGTGTCCTCGCTTGCGACAAAGAAGAATTTGCCCTTTGTATATTGTTCGCGACGGATCCGAAAACCCTCGGGGGCGATGCACTTGAACGCGTAGATCAGGTCCTTGTAGACCGACTCGCTGGGATCGGCAACGACAATATCCTCGATCTCCCGCGCATCAACGGATACATCACGCAAAATGACCGTGAACCGGTCCGACTGTTCGACATGGTCCTGCCCGAACCGCGCAAGAAAAATCTTCAGCATCGGGGCGAGGTAGGTCTCTTCTGAAAGGACCAGCATGATCTTTCCTGCAAGCGCGTTCACCGCGGCAAAGTCCCGCACCCGGATAAGGGTGGTGATCTTGTGGAGGACACCAACAGCGATAAAGATCGGGACTCCCGGGTCGACATAGATGTGGAGCTTGTGGATCATTCGGATCAGGTTGTGGTCGAGCAGCACGTCATTGGTGATCTTCTTGTAGTACTCCGCGCCCAGCGGTTCCGGGCATTCCACTTCGAAGTACTCAACCGCGTGCATCTAATCGTCCCTGATAAAGCCGCTGGCCAGCAGTGCCGAACCCACGGCGCCGATGTACTGCGAGTACTTCGGCACCATGATCCTGGTCTGAAGCAGTTCCCCCATTGCGTGGACAAGCCCCTCGATGAGCGAGGTGCCGCCGACCATGAGCACCGGTTCCTTGATGTCCACTTCCTGCAGCTGCTGCTCGAATACCTGTTCTGCCACGCTGTGGCAGGCGGCAGCAGCAACGTCCTCTCGGGAGCTCCCCGCGGCAAGGGCATTGACCAGACTCTGGGTGCCAAACACGATACAGTAACTGTTCATCGGGACGCGGTCTGCAAAGCCCTTCATGGCAAGGGGCCCCAGTTCGGTGATGTCGACACCGAGGCGCTTTGCGGTCATCTCTAAAAACCTCCCGCTCGCCCCGGCGCAGATGCCACCCATCGTGAACATGCCGGGGATGCCGTCCTGTACGGTGATCGCCTTGTTGTCCATGCCGCCGATATCGATCACCGTCGCCGGGCCGTGCTGCCGGTCGGCGAGGTAGACCGCCCCTTTCGAGTTCACGGTCAGCTCTTCCTGGATCAGGTCGGCGTTGATATCCCTGCCGACAAGGAACCTGCCGTACCCCGTCGTGCCGACCGCTTCGATCTCATCCCGCTTTACACCCGCTTCCGTCAGTGCGTGTTCGATCACGTCCCGTGCGCTCTTGAGCACCTCGGTGGTGGGCTGCCAGCCGGTACCGATGATCCGGTTATCCTTCATGACAATTGCCTTGGTGGTCGAGGAGCCGGAATCAACTCCCAGCGTGAGGCCCTGCTGGGTCTCGCGGGCAAGCAGCGCCCGCCTGCGGGCGATCGTGGTCAGGGCCTCCATCCGGGTGAGCAGCGTTCCCGCGGTGGTGCGTTCCGTGAACGAGTAGCTCACGACCGGGAGTTTCGAGTTGTCGTGGATGTAGCGGCGCAGTTCGTTCCTGACGATCGCCGCTTCGGCACACCGGAAGCAGGTGGCGATGAACACGGCATCCGCGTCGATGCGCCCGTCAACCAGCGCCTTTGCCCGTGCGATGGTGAGCTTGAGGTCCGGGCTCCGCACGTCCAGCCCGAACTCTTTGAAGTCCCGCATGATGTCTTTTAACGCAATATCGGGGAAGAAGATCTCGCCGTTGACGGCCTTTGCCGCCTCGTTGATCTCCTGCTGCACCCCGCTGTACTCCGGGCCGCAGGAGAGCTGGGCGATCCGCACCGGGGCGGTCATTTCGCGCCTCCCAGCCCCTCAAGGAACCGTTTGATCGCCGCCACGAACCGCACGCCCTCCTCTTCGGATTTCGGGTAGGCCAGGTCGAGGCGCGGGACCTTTTTTTCCCGGATGAGGTACTTGACCAGCTCGTTGGTGCGTGCGCAGCCCATGCACCCGAAGGCAAGGTCGGCATCGTTGATGACGATCGCGGCATCGCACGAATCAATCATCGGGCCGTAGAGTGCCATCCTGCCCCGCACGCCGCTGGGGACCTCGACAGCAGCCCACCGGAGCCCCTTTTTTGGCTCCTCGGGGGTGATCTGGAGGGGCACCGATTCAATGCCTGCCGTCTGGATCCGCTCACGGATGGCGGTCGCAGAACTCAGTGGGGTGTGCCCGTAGCGGGCAACAAGGTCAGATAATATCAGGCTCGTCGCGGGATAGATGAATACTTTTGCCATGTCAGGGCTCCAGCGCTTCGATCAGCTTTTTGAGGGTATAGACGTCCAGTTTTTTCGTCTCCAGCGTGTCCTGCGGGGCGGGGATACTGCCGGCATCGCGGGACCGGAGCTCGGTAAGCCCGTGTGACACGTAGGGCAGGACCGTCGTCTCGAACTCGATCCCGTGGAAGCCCGGCCGTGCACCGCCGAGGCTGGAGCGGCAGCGGCGGGGGTCGCCCGGTACAAACCCGCGGTCCTTGACAAAGATATGGTCCGGATCAAAGGCCCGCAGTTTACGGATCAGGTCATCCACAACATCCTCGCTCCCGTTGATCGCGAGCCCGAAACAGGTCTCCTTGATCATCACACCCTGTGAGATCTCGTATGCATGGATCGCCAGCTCTGACGGTGTCAGCGTGGGTGATTCGACGACAATGTACTTGGTCACGGTTCCGGGATATTTCGGGGCATATCCGGTCACTGCGCCACCTCCCTGATATACACTTTCTCCCTCTCCTTGAAATTCTTCAGCTTGCCGGTATCCAGCACGCAGCCGATGATATTGGTGCCCTCAAAAGGTTCCGACGTCGGGCCAAACTCCCGGTTTGGTGAAAGCCGCACGCCGACCATCCCCGATCCCTTCCGTGAATCGTTCGTGATCGCAAGGGATGCCGCGGGGACTTCGGTTGCCGGTATGTTCTCGGGGATGATATTTACCCCTCTGGGCACCTCCGGCTTGAACAGGAACACATCGTCAAATTTGAAAAAGAGTGGCATCATCCCCGCATCATGGTACTCAAGCCCGGTTAAGCGGCGGAATATTGCACAGCTCACCGGGGCGGCGGCATCGTCAAGGACGATGTCGACCACCTTTGACTCGGGGGCGGTTGTTATTGCCGCCGCCTTCTCGTGGAGCACGTCAAGCGTGGTTGCCGGCTCCTGTGATACCACGATCCGCGACCCTTCCGTGCTGTCCACATGGAGCGCAAACCCGCGCACCCGGGCAATCTGCTGCGCCTGTTCAAGCGGGAGCCCCAGGAGATCGATCCGTTCCGGCGTGACGTTCATCGTGAATATATCGCCCTCCCGTGCAAGCTTCACGAGCTCGATCCCATGCACTACCTGCCCGACGACGCTGTGGGCAAGGCTGCTCTGGACATCAGCGCGGTAGAGGTAGACCCCGCCGCTCGACTGCCCGGCGCTGCGTACCGTGACCGTCCCTTCGCGTCGGGGATGCCGGTTTTCAACCGGCACCTCAGAACCCGCGTACCGTGCGTCGAGGATATGGGTGCTTGTGGCGCGGCTGACCGTAAACCTCGGGGTTTCGAAGGCAAAGAGCAGGTGTTCAACACTCCCTGCCGCCTCCGTCGTGATATGGTCCGGGCTGTAGCCCTGCGCCCCGACCCCGACCCTGGTGACCACCTGCATGCCCTCTTCGAGTGCAAGGCCAAAGTCAGTGGTCGTAAACGAGCGGCTCGTATCCGCCCAGCTGATCACCGGGTCGATCTTTATGATCCGGTCGCCGGTTGACCAGCGGTCGAGGATGGCCCGCCCGCTCACGACCCTGCCGATCACCCCCCCGCTCTCATCGGCCCCGTGGTCAGCGGAATGCCGCAACTTGGAGAAGATCAGGTACGAGCGATCCGGATCGTATCCCCCGCACCCGAGGATGAGATCCCCGCGTTCATACAGGCCGGGCTTGCGGAGCGGACGGATGGATGAAGGAAACGGGCCGAATGCGGCCGCATACCGGTCATGCCAGTGGAGTACGAGGCGATCGTTGAGTTCTCCGGTTACAAGGAACCCGGCGCTCCCGCCGACGACCTCCACCGTCACATCACCTGCCGTGGAACTGATCGCAAGGCTGTTTGTAGCTGCCTGCTCCTTTGTCGCGGGTAGGATCACCGCAACGCAGCACCCTGATGGGATTGGCGGGAGCACGGTTTTTAAGGTGCTTCCCTCACCGACGTCCAGCCTCTTCCCGTCGAGGTGGATGGTGACCATCACGCACCTCAGGCCGCGGGTTTGCTCATGACCTGCCGCTCTTCCTCGGTCAGGCTCGCGAGTATATCGGCAGTCTTGCCGATCTGCACGATCTTGCCTCCGCGCATGAGCGCGAGGCGATCACAGATATCACGGACGAACTCCATGTCGTGGGAGACCACGATGAAGGTCTCTTCCATCTCCTCGCGGGCGTGCATGATGGAATGTTTTACATCGACCTTGGTGATCGGGTCCATTGTGCCGGTCGGCTCATCGAGGATGACGATGCGGGGCTCGCGGATCAGCACCTGGGCGAGCGCGACGCGGTGGCGTTCCCCCTCACTGAGCTGTGAGGGCATACGGTCGAGGATCTCCGTGCTTTTGTCCTCAGAAAATCCCGCCATCCGCAGCGTCACGATCGCTTTGCGCATCGCAAGCTCCTTGGGGAACTCGAGCCCGATCGCATCGGTCAGGTTGTCAAGCACCGTGCGGTGCGGGAACAGGTCGTACTCCTGGTGCAGGAGCCCGATGTACTCCTTCGCCCGCCCCCGCTGATCGATCCCGGGTTTGGTCATGTCCACCCAGTCCTCGCCAATCCGGATATTGATCTCCCCGCTCGTGGGCTCGATGATGCCGGATACGATACGGGAGAGCGTGGTCTTGCCTGCCCCGCTCTTGCCGATGATCCCGAAAATCTCCTTGGTAAATACCTCAAAATTGACGCCGTTGACCGCCCGGACGACCCCGCGGTCGACCGAAATATACCGTTTCACGAGGTCGCGGGCGACCACAACCTTATCACCGAGTTCGCAGGCACCGAACTTCTCGGTGTCCTCGTGCCCCCGCATGAACTCTGCGATAACCCCTTTTGGCGCCCCCATCTTTGCGATCTGGCCGTTGACGAGGAGGATGGCCCGGACGGCGACGTCTTCGATCACCTGCGAGAAGTGGGAGGTGACGATCATGCCCATGTTGTTTGCCTGTGCCGCAGTCTTCAGCATGTCATGGACGAGGCGGGCCGTGTTGGGGTCAAGCGTGCCGGTCGGTTCATCGGCAAAGAGCATGAACGGCTCCTTTGCCAGCTGGCGTGCCAGCACCACCCGCTGTTTTTCGCCGCCCGAGAGGTCACGGGCAATGTGCATCATCCGGTGCGAGAGTTTGACCTGGTCGATAAGGTCCGCGGCACGGTTGATCGCCTTGTCCTCAGGATAGTCCACGTCGTCAAGGGCATGGAGGACGTTCTCGATGACACGGTCATTCCCGTACAGGGCAAACGTGCGCTGGAACATGATGGCGGTGCGCCGCATCAGCCGGCGCCGCAGGCTGTCATCGTTCTCCTTCCAGGGATCAATATCCTTTGGTTCAAGCGTGCCGCCGCAGTACGGGCACGGTTTCCCTGCAGCGCTTCGTACGTCGATATATTCGCACCCGGTACAGGCCGCGACATGGTACATGATGCTGCCCCCTGTCGGTGGCTGCTCCACGCCCCTCATGAGGTGCATCAGGACGGTCTTGCCGGCGCCGCTCCTGCCGATGATACCCAGAACTTCCCCTTCGCCGATCTCAAATGTGATATTTTTTAACACCTTCGTGCCATCAAAATCCATGCAGAGGTTATCGACCGTGATCAATGGAGGCTTCATAGTACCCTTATACCAATGTGGTACACATCTCTTATTACCTTTTATATGGTGTACGGCATGACCCCGCCCTTGTTCTGCCCGTTTCGGCTTCAGGTACCGGTTGCGAGAACCTGCTTCACAATCGTTACAACCTCATCCACCCTTTTGACCACGTGATGGGCGGTCCTGTACAGCTCCGGGGGGCGGTTGCCCGGCTGCTGCTCGGTCAGGATGGCAAGGTCTGCCGCCTGCATCGCAGACAGGTCGTTGATCCCGTCGCCGACCATCACGACACGGTCATACTCCCGCTTCAGGTCGGCGACGATCTGCGCCTTGACCGAGGGAGTTGCCACCCCGTAGACACGGTCCCGGGGGATGCCGAGGTGGTCTGCCATCCGCTCAAGCTTTGCTGACCGGTCGCCGGATGCGATGAACGTCGGCACGCCCATCCGGTGCAGTGCCGTGATCGCTTCCTTAGCACCGGGAAACGGCGATCCCCCGGCGGTGACCGTGAACTCGATGCCTTTTTGTGCCATGTCTACAATCGCACCGGAATTGAGGGTCAGGATCGATTCCCGTTTGCAGACATGCCAGACATTCCTGATGCATTCCTGAAGGTCGCCGACAAGGGCACGGCGGTCCGTGTAGAGCACGTCACCGATCTCTTCAGAGGTCGTGACCTTGCGGGTACAGCTGATCCCAAAACCGATGTCATTGTCGACAAGATACGTTGACAGGAGCATGGAAGGGGGTGCCCCGATGATTGACTTGGAGTGGACAGGCAGCAGGACGAGCACGCGATCACGCGATGCGAAGGTGAGGGTTGTCGTCTCGATGCCGGGCAGCAGCTGCTTATGCCAGATATCCTTTGCGACACGGTAGGTGGAAAGCAGGGTTCCGGCACTGTCAAAAACAACGGCAATCTGCACAGGTCACCCCCCCATTGATAAGCTCTATGTAGTCCGCTAATCATTGACTCTTTGAAGCTGATGTTGGTTACTGAAACTGCAGACAAGATAAAGCGCATGGAAATCCGCGGGGCGGGCAGGATTGCACGGGCGGCGGCGCAGGCACTGCGCGACTGCGCGGAGTTCCCCCTCCCCAAAAATGACCTTGGCACGTTCAGGAGCGGGATGCAGAGAGCTGCGCAGGTGCTTGTTGCCACACGCCCGACCGCGGTCTCCCTTCCCAATGCCGTCCATATCGTCCTGGCCGGGCTGGAAGGTGCAACGACACTGGATTCTGCCCGGGAGGGCGTGATCCGGCGTGCCGAAGCGTTCATCGATTCGTCCCGGCACGCGGTCGAACAGATCGCACGCATCGGTGCCCGGCATATCGCTGACGGGGATACGATCCTGACGCACTGCAACTCTGAAGCGGCGCTTGCCTGCATCATTCAGGCACACCGGGACGGAAAGAGTATCGAGGTGTTTGCCACCGAAGTGCGCCCCCGCAACCAGGGGCTCGTCACGATCCGGACGCTCAACGATGCCGGCATAAAAACAAACTTCATCGTGGACTCCGCCGTGCGCTCGTTCATCAACGATATTGACCTTGTTATTGTCGGCGCTGATGCGGTTACCGTGAACGGGGCCGTGGTGAACAAGATCGGCACATCGCAGGTCGCCCACTCCGCATCAGAGGCGCGGGTGAACGTCCTTGTTGCTGCGGAGACCTACAAGTTCGCGCCCCGGACGATCATCGGGGAGCTGATCGAGATCGAGGAACGACCCCCGCAGGAAGTGCTGCCGGATGAGATCGCACGTACGCTCCCTCATGTGACCGTGCGGAACCCAGCGTTTGATGTGACCCCGGCGGATTACATTGACCTGATCGTGACCGAAGCGGGGGCAATCCCCCCGCAGATGGCGTATGTGATCATCAGGGAATACCTTGGCTGGGGGATCGAGGAATTTCATAAAGCCTTTGAGATCAATACGAGGCATGAGGAGTGAGCGCATGCCAGACGTCATTGCATCATATTATTTCAGGCCGAGAAGCGATACAAAACCCGAACAGGCAGCACAGGCGATCTGCGAGGAGGAGACCACCGGGACCTGGACCGATATCTCAACCCGTGCCGACTATGTCAAACGGCTGGACGGGGGGGTGGAGAGCCTGGTGAAGCAGGGCGAGGGGTACCTCGCCCGGATCCGCTACCCAGCCGAGATCTTCGAGCCGGGCAACGTGGCACAGTACCTCTCGGTGGTGGCAGGCAACCTCTTTGGCCTCGGGCGGCTCGACTCGGTCCGGCTCATGGATGCAGAGTTTCCCGATTCCCTCATGCGGTTCAAAGGACCGAAGTTCGGCATTACGGGGATCCGCAGGATGATCGGGAGCAAGGATCGCCCGCATGTCGGCACCATCATCAAACCGAAAGTCGGGCTGAACCCGGAAGACACTGCGGCCGTTGCGTTCCAGGCAGCCATGGGCGGCATTGACCTGATCAAGGATGACGAGACGCTGGCGGACCAGAAGTTCTGCCCGATCGATCGGCGCCTTCCGCTTGTCATGCAGCGTCTCGAAGAGGCAAAGGATGAAACGGGGAGAGAGGTGCTCTACGCGGTCAACATCTCCACCCGGGCAGACCGCATCACCGAACGGGCACTGCATGCAATCGACCTTGGCGCAAACATGATCATGGTCGATGTCTTCACGACGGGATTTGGCGCCCTGCAGGCACTTGGCGAGGACCCCCGGATCAAGGTGCCGATCCATGTCCACCGCACGATGCATGCCGCATTCACAAGAAACCCCGAGCACGGGATTGCGATGCGCCCGCTGGCGCGTATCATACGGATGCTGGGGGCTGACCAGCTCCACACCGGCACGGTGAGCGGGAAGATGAGCCATGATGCGACGGACGTGAAAGCGAGCATCGGGGTGCTCACGTGCGCCTGCGCCGGCCTGAAGCCGACATTCCCGGTATCCAGCGGGGGGCTGCATCCCGGTACCGTGGCAACCGAGATCGCCACGCTGGGAACCGACATCATCCTTCAGGCGGGTGGCGGGATCCACGGGCACCCGGACGGGACGGCTGCCGGGGCACGGGCGATGCGGCAGGCTGTCGACGCATACATGGGGGGGATCAGCGCAGAAGAGTATGCAAAGGACCATTATGAGCTTGAACGTGCACTGAAAAAATGGGGCACTATCTGAAGGGGGAACATTTCATGGAGATACAGTTTACCAAAATGCACGGGAACGGCAACGACTTTATCCTGATCGATGAATTTGAAAAAAGCGTCATTCCCGATGAGATGAAGGGGCAGTTTGCCGCACTGTATTGCGACCGCCGGTTTGGGATTGGCGCCGATGGCATCCTGTACTTCTCAAAATCGGCAAAGAGCAGCGTGAAAATGCGCCTGTTCCAGCCGGACGAAAGCGAAGCGGAGATGTGCGGGAATGGCATCCGCTGCCTTGTGAAGTATGCCTATGACAACGGGTATGCCAAAGAATCGTGCACGGTCGAGACATTAGGAGGCGACATGTCTGTTGCGATGGGGTACCGCGGGGACGAATTCTTTGCCACCATCACCATGCCCGCCCCGAAGTTCGACCGGAAGGATATTCCTGCAACCGGGGAAGGGGAGTACAGGGAAAAGATCGGGGATTTTGAAGTCCATGGAGTCAATACCGGTGTCCCGCATGCGGTGATCCTCACGGATGCTCTCGACGGTATCGATGTTGCCGCGGGCGCTCCTGCCATCCGGCACGATGCATCGTTCCCCAAGGGCGCAAACGTCAACTTCGTCCAGAAGACCGGTGAGGACAGCATCAGCATCCGCACATTCGAACGAGGGGTTGAGGAGGAGACGTTCTCGTGCGGGACGGGTGCGGTGGCGGCTGCTGCGGTGGCGCATAAACTTGGGCTTGTGGGCCCCACCGTGCACGTGGAGACGAAGGGAGGACCATTAACCATCTACCTGGACAAAGGAGCAAAGATGGAAGGCCCTGCAGTGACGGTGTTTTCAGGTTCCATCAGTTTCTGATACTCCTTTTACCTTTTTTCCCGTTAATCTGCTCCTTATAGATGTCTTGATTCCGGGTTTGGGAATTTTTTTTTAGTAAAGACGTGGAGATCTTTTTTGAGGTTCTGATGTCATAAGGGGCCAGCAGACCAAACTCTTATCGGTGCTCATATGGTGCTTCTTCTGCCTGCTTCCTGTCGGTAATATCACGGGAGATCTCCAATACTGCAACCGGTTTGCCGCCTTTGTCTCTCAGGGCTACATTTGTCGTACACTCAAAGAGCCTCGTCTGACCGTGTGCGTCAATCACGGCGGTCTCGTGCTTGTGCATCTTTCCATCCCGGAATGCCTTGAATGCTAGACAGGGATAAGGTTCGCAAGGTGTTCGTCGCTGATGAAATGCTTCGTAACATTTCCTGCCAACAATGTCTTTTCCGAAATATTGTTTGGCAGTTTCATTAACCCAGATGATGTTCAGATCTTCGTCCATCATACTCATGGGGTCGGTAATTGATTGCAGCATGGCATGGAGTTTCCCCTCACTCTCGCGGAGCGCCGCCTCAATCCGCTTCCGGTCCGTGATGTCACGGGCTATAACCGCGATCCTTGTTACCTCACCATCTTCGTCAATGGTCGGGTACGCGACCGTGTCAAACCAGATGCCGTTGCGTTCATCCTCGAACCGGACGGCACTCTTTTTCTCCAGCACCTGAGAAATAATCGATCGCCGTGCCTTTGCAATCTCTTCCGGAAGAATATTGTCGACAAGGGCACCGATCAGTTCATCCTGCCGCCGTCCCATGCGGAGGGCGGCGGTTTCATTCACGGCCAGAATGATACCGTTTGGATCAAGCAGGAGGATGGAGTCCGTTGGTGCATTGATGAGTGCCCGTGCCGTCGTCTCACTCTCCCTCAGAGCCCGTTCCGCGTGTTTGCGCCCTGTAATGTCCTCGAGCAGCACCGACACCCCGCGCTGCCCTTCCTCAAAGACAGCGGGCGCAACCCGGCAGGAGAAAACGACGCCCGCTTTTGTGAGTGACAGTTCACCGGACCACTCCTTCCCGGCAAGACCGTTCCTGACCTGTTTTTTCAAAAGATCGAATGCATCATCAAAGATGGTAACACAGGGAGTATACTCAAGGTTCTTCCCGCTGAGATCCTTTTGTGTGGCATCAAGAAACTGCAGGAGCGGCTCGTTTGCGTACATCACCCGCAGGCCGCTGTCCAGCAGCATGATCAGCTCCGACGAGATCGAGAGCATGGCAGAGAGAGGGACGCGCCGGGCGAGCCGGTAGATCTTTGCCATCCCGAAATGGTGCATCTCCACCTGGCCTGCAACCATCAGGTTCTCAAGGTATCGGCCGGCAGTATTCCGGTTGATGTCAATGTTTTTTACGATCTCGGTGATGTTCAATCCCTGCGGGTTCTGCCTCAGCAGTTCCTTAATCATCGCAGTGATCTGCCGTTTGAGAGCCATCTTATAAAAAATATCTATTGAAGTAAGATATAACAGTTAAGATGTTTTCCGCAGGCGTGGGCTGCGTTCATCGCAGACTGTGTATGCCGTGCTCTGCCATGTCGAAATCAAATGATCCGCCTTCGGGGAGGGAGCGGTGTTTCACCAGGCACGCGGTCCGCTCGCCCATGCCCCCCCTCTTTTTCAGCCGCACGATCGCTTTTGAAAGGTGTGCAAGTGCGGTGCCGCCGAGTCCGACATACGTATTCGTCCTTGTGTCCACGTAGACCTGGTTGGTGATGAGCACCGGGATATTGTACCGCTTTGCATAGCCAAGCAGCATCAGCATCTGGCGGGTGAGCGCCTGCATCGCGTCCCTGCCCCGGTCCAGCTCCGTGCGGTAGAGTGCGGTTGCCGAGTCCATCACCACAATGGAGGCCTTGTGTGCTTTTATCACGCGGTCCACTTCGAGGATCATCGAGCCCTGCTGCACGAAATCCACCGGTTCGTAGAGGATGAGGCGATCGGCAAGTGTTTCCGCCTCCTCCCCGGCAATCTGCCGGAACCGCTCGACGGAGAACCCCTCCGAATCGACCCACACGGCCGTGTGCCCGCTGTGCAGGAACCCTACTGCGGCAATCAGGCAGAGCGTGGTCTTGCCACTTGCCGGTTCACCCACAAACTGGGTGATCGCCCTTCTCTCAATCCCGCCACCCAGAAGGGTGTCGAGTGCCGCATTCCCCGTGCTTTCGTGGTCACTTTTCATCCTGTGCCCTTTCCCGCTTCCTGACAAGACCCCATCCCGCCTCGGTTACTGCCTGCAGCACATCCCGCACCGGGAGGTTCAGTTCTTCTGCACATTGCCGTGCAGGTTCGAACTCCGCTTTCAGGGTATAGACGCTCCCCCCCATCCAGCCGCATTTGAATGGAAGCACGCGCCGCTGTCCGTTGAGGATGACCTCGACCTGCTCCTCTGTCCGCTCCGCGATGAACCGGTGGACCGCGGGAGTACAGCGTATCCCCAGCGTGCCGAGCTCACGTGCCATCAGTCCGGCAAGTGCGGTGGTGGTGTCCGGTGTGCAGATCACCCGCACGAGGTGACCGGCACGCCCCTTCTTCATGAGGGAGGGAATGGCGCTCGCATCCCGCGCCCCGGCATCCATGAGCCGTTCCATCGCACTGGCGATCACCTCGCCGCTCACGTCATCTACGTTGGTCTCGAGCACATCAACACGGTCCTGCGGCATCACGACCTCACCGGTCTCGACCACCATCGCCCGCAGCACATTGGGGGTTTTTTGAGGATCACGGGTCCCGGCACCGTACCCGACCGCACGGATCGCATACGCACCAAGGTCGTTATTTCTGAGCGAGACGAATTCGGCGAGCAATGCAGCCCCGGTGGGAGTACAGAGCTCCCCGTCTTCCTCACCCGGCCGGGTGGGAATGTCCGTGCCTTCAAGGATGTGCACCGTTGCCGGTGCCGGGACCGGGTAGTTCCCATGGGTACCCTGTACGGTTCCCCGCCCGAGGGTGATGGGGAGCACCGCCACCCCGCTGACCCCCAGTGAATGGAGGGCGGTGCACGCCCCGACCACATCTGCAACCGCGTCATCCGCCCCGACCTCGTGGAAGTGTGTGCGGGTGCCATGCACCCGCTCCTCTGCCCTTCCGATCCGTCCAAAAACACGCGCTGCCATCGCTTTTGCGTCCTTGGGGGCGTCTGCCTCTGCACAGCGTGCGAGAATCTCATCGAGCGTCCGGCGGGCAGGGGTTGCGCGGGTGTCCACCTTGATCGCGCTGATCCCGCAGCGCGTGACCGTGCTGATCACCGGCTCTCCCATCACCGATCCCATCGCCCGGGCTACCATTTCGCGGTCGGCGCCGCACCCGAGCAGCGCACCCGTGATCATATCGCCCGCTGCGCCATGGAAGGGATCGAAGAGAAGTACCCGCATACCGTTACAGTACCTATAAATCCCTCCGTATATGACCTTTAAGGTGATGGCCGAAGTTCAACTGAGGGTGGATTCCGCATATCCCGGCGATCAGGGGGGAGGGAAGGCGCGGCTCGATCCTGAGACGATGCTTCTTTTGAAAATATCCCCCGGAGACCTGGTCGTAATCGAGGGGAAGCGCCGCACGGTGGCAAAGGTCTGGCGTGCGCTTGTGGAAGACTGGAACCAGCGCAAGATCCGGATCGATAACTTCACGCGGATGAATGCCGGCGTGAGCATCGGCGACAATGTGAAGATCTCCACCATCTCCAACGAGATTGAGGCAAAACGGGTTGTCCTTGCACCTCCCGAGGACCTTCCCAAGAAGATTCCGATCGCCAACAACCCCCATGTGTTAAACGGTCTCATTGACTTCCCGGTCACCCTGAACGATTCGGTGCCGATCATGCTGGGGCTCCCGTTCGTCCAGCCGCAGATTGTCGCGTTCAAGGTGATCGAGATCGAGCCGGAAGAAGCGGTGATCATCACCAAGAACACGAGCGTTGAGTTCTCGGACAAGCCTGCCGTCGGGTTCGAAGGCGTAAAACGGTTCTCGTACGAGGACATCGGGGGCCTGAAAGACGAGCTTCAGCGCCTCCGCGAAACGATCGAGCTCCCGCTCCGCCACCCGGAGCTCTTCCAGAAGCTGGGTATCGAACCCCCCAAAGGGGTGCTGTTGTTCGGTCCCCCGGGGACGGGAAAGACCCTGATCGCAAAGGCCGTGGCAAGCGAGAGCGGGGCGCACTTCATCTCCATTGCCGGGCCTGAGGTGATCTCAAAATATTACGGCGAGAGCGAGCAGCGGTTGCGCGAGGTCTTTGAGGAGGCACGGGAGAACGCACCGTCCATCATCTTCATCGATGAACTGGACTCGATTGCACCCCGGCGTGATGAGGTGACGGGAGAGGTGGAGCGGCGCGTGGTCGCCCAGCTCCTCACGATGATGGACGGGCTCGAGGAACGCGGGCAGGTGGTCGTGATCGGCGCGACGAACCGCGTGGATGCGATCGATGCAGCCCTGCGCAGGCCCGGCAGGTTCGACCGCGAGATCGAGATCGGTGTCCCCGCGGAGCCGGACCGGATCGATATTTTAAAGATCCACACGCGCGGCATGCCGCTCGCCGAAGACGTCAGTCTTGAGGTGCTCGCCCAGCAGACCCACGGGTTTGTGGGCGCCGACCTTGCAGCACTGGCCCGGGAAGCGGCGATCCGTGCCCTGCGCAGGTACCTCCCCCACCTCGACCTTGACGCAAAGGAGATCCCGCAGGATGTGCTCGATACCCTCAAGGTGCTCGCGGCTGATTTCCGGAGCGCACAGCGGGATGTGGGGCCGAGTGCCATGCGCGAGGTGATGCTCGAGGTTTCGCATGTCAGGTGGGAGGATGTCGGCGGGCTGGAGGCGGCAAAAACCGAGATACGCGAGGCGATCGAACTCCCCCTCACGGACCGGCAGAAGTTTGATGACCTCGGGATCGAGCCGCCGCGGGGTGTCCTCCTCTATGGCCCGCCGGGGACGGGAAAGACCCTGATCGCAAAGGCGGTGGCAAGCGAGAGCGGGGCGAACTTCATCCCGATACGGGGCCCCCAGCTCCTCTCGAAGTGGGTGGGGGAGAGCGAACGGGCGGTGCGCGAGGTGTTCAAGAAGGCGCGGCAGGTTGCCCCTGCCATCATATTCTTTGATGAGATTGATGCCCTTGCACCCGCCCGCGGCTCGTCCAGCGACTCGCATGTCATTGACAACGTGCTCAACCAGATCCTGACAGAGATGGACGGGCTTGTGGAACTCAAGGACGTTGTTGTGATGGGCGCCACCAACCGCCCTGACATCGTCGACCCGGCACTGCTGCGGGCGGGGAGGTTCGACCGGCTGGTCTACATCGGCGAACCGGCGCTTGCGGACCGCAAAAAGATCATCGCCATCCATACGCGGTTGATGCCACTTGAAGGATCGGCACTCGAGAAGATTGTCCTGCGCACCGCCGGTTATAATGATGATGACATCGGGGAGCTTATCGGGCGCTTGGGCAGGGAACGCACTGTGGATGTTGAGGAGCTCAGTGCGATGATCGAGAAGAAAGATGCGAAGGGTGCCGGACTCACTACGGGCATGCGCCGCAGGAGGGTCATCGAGCTCATGGACGAGAGATCGCTTGCCCTTGCGGACAGCAGGCGTGACACATTCATCGAGGCCCTCGCCCGCCAGACAGAAGGATTTGTCGGGTCTGACCTTGAGGCGTTCTGCCGCGAGGCGGGAATGTTTGCACTGCGTGGTGGCGAAGAAACCGTCACCCTGCGCCACTTTGAAGAAGCCGAGAAAAAAGTTCATCCTACGATGAACAACAACCTGCGGGACTATTACCTGAAAATCCAGCAGCATTTCAAAGGCGGGCTCCCCAAACAGGTCCAGCCGCCTGAATACCAGTAATTTTTTTTATTACTTTCCCCTCACTGGAGACCGGACCGATGCAACACCGGCTTTTACCTGAGGGATCCGGTGCTGTTTGGGGGATATTCTGCGACAAACCGGCAAAAACCCACAAAAGCCTTTTAAAGAACCCAAAAAAACTACTAGGAAGGTACAACCCGGCATGGACTCCAAAACCCAGATCGTCGACATCCCTATCAGCGGCAAACCAACGAAGCGATCCACTGGCATTGTGGGGCTCAACCTCCTGCTTGATGGAGGATACCCTTCCGGAACGATCATCATGCTGTACGGGACGCCGATTTCAGGCATTGATATCGCGGCACAGCAGTTCTGGAAGGTCGAGGGAGAAGAAGGCACGTACCTCATCACCGACGGTGACCCTGATATCGGGATGGTTGAAGTGACCGAACTTCACCCCGAGATGTATCTCCCCCAGATGGTTGGCGGAAAGATCATCGTGGATTCCATGTCCCCCGTCATCATCAAGTACGGGATTGATGGCGCCCTGCATTTCCTGCGGCTTGCCCGCGATGAAATCCGCAAGCGGGGTGCCAACCTCATGTTTATTGTGTACACCGGTATCCACACCCCGATGGAGATGACGCGGCTGATGCGGGCAGCCGATATCGTCATTGAGTTTACGACCGGAACGAGCCAGAACGATATCGAGCGGATGCTTGCTGTCCAGAAGATCAAGGATTCCGCGGTGCCCACGCGGCTGCTGCCTTTCATCCTCACCGACCGGGGAATCGAGGCGTCGACCACCTCGCGTGTCGTCTAAAACGTATTTTATTTTTTTACAGGGATAACCGGACTTCCTTTGCTGCCTCGACCATATTTTTGAGTTTTGCAAACGCGGCTTCCCGTGTCCGCATCCTCATCCCGCAGTCAGGGTCAAGGAGCAGGGTGCGGGCACCGAATGCCTCCACACCCCTCTCGATCCGTTTTTTTATCTCAGCGACACTTTCAACGGTGTCCGTCGTGGAGTCAACACACCCAAACCCGATCATCCTGCCACCGAGTTCCCGTGATGAAACGAGTGCGATGTTGGCGGGGTTTTTTGAGAATTCAAAGTCCAGCACGTGGACCGGGATCCTCAGGATCTCATCAATGACGTTTGAAAGGTCACCGCAGACGTGCATGCAGGTCGGGATGTGCAGGGATGTGATGATCATCTCGATTGCCTGTTTTCCGATGGAAAGGTCAGCGATGCCGGTCGAGAAGATCGGCTCGTCGATCTGGAGCAGGGTCACGCCCGCCGCTTCGAGGCTCGTTGCCTCCACGACGAGGGCGGCGGCAAGATCGAGGGCGAGCTCCTCCTTGTTCCGGTACATCGGGGTGCTGATATGGAGCCCGTGGGCGAGCGTGGTCGGCCCCGTGATGATCCCCTTCACTCTTTTGGCTTTTGAAAGGGCATACTTTGTATCCCTGACGGTGATCGGCGCTGACGCCGGCTGCACCTTGCCGATCACCTCCTGTCCCTTGATGCCGGGGAGCTTTGCGGTGAAGGCCCGGATCATGTCTCCGCGTACCTGCCCGTCCGAGATGATGTCAATCCCCGCCTGGATCTGGTCGGCAACCGCGATCTGGACCGAGGGGCGCAGCGGGTCGAGGAGGCTGAGGAGCCCCCCCCCCCTCACGACCGGATAGCTCCCGACAACCGTCGTCGCGAGCACCTTGTCGATGAAATAGTCCTTCATGGCACGAGCCGGTGCATGTCACGCGGGAAGAGCACGGCCTCCCGCACGTTGGAAAGGTCCAGCATGGTCATCACGAGCCGTTCCGCCCCCAGCCCCCAGCCGGCATGCGGCGGCATGCCGTAGCGGAACGGGCGCAGGTAGAACTCGAAGCTCTCCGGGTTCAGCCCCTTCTTTCTGATCTGCTGCACGAGCTGGTCGTGCCGGTGGACGCGCTCGGCACCGCTCGCGAGCTCCATCCTCGGGTGCATCAGGTCGAATGCCCGGCAGATGGACGGGTCGTCTTCGTACGGCATCGCGTAATACGGGCGGATCTCGGTGGGCCAGTCAACGATGAAGTAGTGGCCCCCCATCTCGGCACCGATTGCCCTCTCTGCAGCGGGACTGAAGTCATCCCCGTACCTGATCGGCTCATCGATCTTCTTCTGCGCGATCGCAATCGCCTCGGCATACGGGAGCCGGGGGAACGGCGCTGCCGGCACCTCAAACCCGGCGCATTCGAGGTTTGCGAGCTGGTCGGTGCAGCGGGTCTTCACATGAGAGTATGTGTGTACGACTAGGTCTTCAAGGATCCGCATCACGTCGTGGTGATCGGCGAACGAGACTTCGATATCGATCGATGTCGCCTCGTTCAGGTGCTTGGTGGTGTTGTGCTCCTCTGCCCGGAAGATCGGGCCGATCTCAAAGACCTTCTCGAACCCCGCCGCCATCATCATCTGTTTGTAGAGCTGCGGGCTCTGGTTGAGGAATGCCTCCTTGTCGAAATATGCGATCGGGAAGAGTTCTGTCCCGCCCTCGGTTGCCGCAGCGACGATCTTGGGGGTGGTAATATGGATGAACCTGTGGTCAAAGAAAAATTCGTTCACCGCCTGCATGACGGCACTTCGGATCTGGAAGACGGCAGTGACCCGGGGGCGGCGGGCATCGAGGAACCGGGCATCGAGCCGGGTGTCAAGGTCGGCGGGCACCTTCTCGACCACGTCGAGGGGCAGCGGGCTCTCGCTCATGTTCAGGATCTCGAAGGTTTCAGGGAGAAGTTCCCTGCCCATGGGTGCCTTGTCGATTGCCCTGACCGTGCCTGCCACCCGCACGACCGATTCCCGGGAGACTGCCTTTGCGGCAGCGAGCACCGCGTCGTTTGCCTTCTTTTTTACAATGGTGACCTGGATGATGCCGGTTCTGTCACGGATCAGAAAGAAAGCAAGGCCCCCGAGGTCGCGTATCTCGTGCACCCACCCGACGACCTCCGCGGTGCCGGTTGCGGGGGTGACTGACTGTATTGGTATCCGCATCAGAATCCTATAGTGTTGGGGTACGGGGGATAATGGATTTTTGGGCATGCGCCACGTTTAAATAGCGCCATCCCCTCAGTACCGTACCATGAGCAGCGAGCGGGAAATTTCGGATACGGATGCAAAGAAAGGAACCGGTGGTGGACGGGGCCGTACCATGAAGATCCTGATCGGCTGTGTTGTGCTTTTCATTGTCATAATCGCCGCAGCGATCCTCACCCTTTCCGTTGCCACCATAAGTCCCCGTCAGGATGCCGCGTACCCGTACACCACTGCCTATGCCGTTTCATTTCCGGAAGGTGAACCGGTGAATATCGGCACCACGCGTTTTGTTGCCCTCTCGTACCAGGACGAAATGGTGGCAGATGTTGATGGCAACCGTGAAAAACTGGTCATCGGTGAAGAGCGCCGGTTTGCCGAGCGGCGGGTACGGGTCACTACCCTTGGTTTTACGATCATCGAAACCAATTTCCAGATCCTGATGAAGTACAAGGGAGCCAGGGATAACCGGGCGTATTTCGACCTCACCGTAACGACGGAAAAGCAGGTACCGGAGTTCCTGATAAAACGGCTGCTGCCGCCGGCGGTGGACGCCCGCCCGATCTAGACCCGGATTGTCCCAAACAGCAGATCAGATTGGACATCAGATATATCATAACCGTGTGGGCCGCTGGTGTACTATCGAATCATTTATCTTTTTTTCAACCCAAAACTTGAGTATACGGTGATAGAAGATGACTCACACGCTGCCGCACCGCTGCCCCATCTGCGGCACAACCGAATCCCTCACCTGCTCCGAACATCTGGGAAGCGACGGGTACTTCTATATCTGCAACGGGCCGGGCGGGTGCGGCACATCGTTTATCGTCACCCATGATGGCGAATGCCAGGACTTTTTCTGATTGCCCCATACAGGGCCGGCGATCCCCCTGCCCCTTTTAATACAACCAAAAAAAGAAAAAAATTCAGATCAGAACACGATGACCGGCACATCCCGGTAATCCGGCCCACCCGGCAGGTCAATCGTCTTGATTGTCTTATTGATGTTTTCAAGGGAGGTGGCGACGATCTTGTTTGAGGAGATCGTGTAGAGGTCGTTGCCGATATAGAGCGACCGCTTCACCTCGTTTGCCGAACTGCCGTACCAGTAGTACCCGCTTGTTCCTGTCCCGTGTTGTACCGTGCCTTTCAGTGAAAAGCCAGTCTCCGGCGTCACCCCGAATACGTACGCTCCGTACCAGACCAGCGGCGCTTTGTCGTACGAGCCGGTTTTCGGCATGACCGGCACGTTCGTGACCTGCCGGACCGGGATCACGAGAAGGTTTTTGCCCACATCAAAGAGGAACGCCTTGTGATCGGAGAGCGCTGCCGAGTCCGTGCCGCTCTCGCCTATTTCGACCTTGTCGATCTGTTTCGGATGCTCGACATCGCTCACGTCAAAGAGGGCGAGCTTGACCCCGCGGGTGGAGACGCCGCCCCAGTCATTGGTTGAGGTCTCCTTGCCGACCCCGATGATGTGGGTACTGTCGTACGGGTGCAGGTAATCGGAGTAGCCGGGGATCTTGAGCTTGCCGAGGATCTTTGGGTTTTCTGGAGTGGACAGGTCGATCACAAAGAACGGGTCGATCCGTTTGAACGTCACCATGTAGAGCCGGTCACCGATGAATCGTGTCGAGTAGATCTTCTCCTGCTCGGCGATACGGGTGAGCGAACCGACCGTCTTCATGCTGCCGTCAAGCACAAAGACGTTGTTGTACTCGTACTGGCCCCGGTTCGTCCAGACATCCGACGTTGTGGCGACCCGGAGGTTGCCGTTATACTCGTCCATCGCAAACTGATTCTTTACGTAACCGGACACCTCGCCGTTTGCCACGTACGCGATGTTGCCATTGCTGATCGCGATCTTGTGAATCACGGTCGTCGTCTGGTCAATCTCCCGTTTCCGGATCGCCTCCTGCTCCCCGCTCTTCATCTCAGTGATGAACGCCTGCTTCTCTGATTCGCTCATCCGGTTGAAGTCCTCGTACAGGATCGGGGCAGATGCTGCAGAGCCGGAAGAAACGACGGCCTCTTCGGCTGCGACTGCGACCTGTGGTCCGCCGGCCACCGTTCGGTAGACCGGGTGCCACTTCTGGTAGCTGACGTACATCGCGTCCTGCGAAACGTACAGGATGTTACCCGACCCGATTAGGAAGGTCTTTGCGTCCTTCTCCGCGCCGGTGGTCGCATCGAGTGCGGTCACCGTCGAGAAGACGTAGTTGTACTCGGGGTTGTCGAAGTACCAGACGTCCGGCTCGATGACGACCTTGCCGCTCTCCCGGACTGCCGGCACCACGATATCGTCGTATGCGTAAATGTTCTCGCGGGTGAGCATGTACACGATCCCCCCGATCATGCGGGCGTCGACATAATCGCCATCGATCGTGTAATCTTTGATGACAGCCGGGCTCTTCCTGTCCGTGATGTCGTAGACGACGGCATGGGTGACCGGGTTCGACCGGTAGTACGGCGGCATGACCGCCACCCTCTCCATGCCTCCGGCACTCTCGCTCATGGTCCGGACGGGAATATCAGAATTGCCCGTCGAAAAGAGCACAAGCCGGTCACCAATAATAAAGATCTCTTTTACATTGTCTTCGATCTCTGTTTCGGATATGATATCCGCATTCTGTGCCGGATAGGCATCAACGATCACCAGCCGGTTCCCCGAGATGATGTAAATGTACCGGCCGTCATTTTTGACAAAGTCCGGCTCGTCAACCCCGGCAACCTGCACATTGGTCTGTGAATAATCCGTCCCCGCGGCAATTGCGGAAACGTCAGCAGAACTCTTAACAGACTCCTGTACCGCCATAACGGGTGCAGGCACCGCTCCATCGATCATTCTTCCCGTGATATCGGTTGTGTAATAGGCATTCTGCGCCTTTGGTACATTCTCCTTGATGTACTGTTTGATCTCATCCACGGAGTTGAACTTCTTCAGATCCCCCGCGGATGTCATTGTTGTCGTGCCCATGCAGCCGCACACGAGGAGTGCGGTGATAATGACCATGGCAGATACGATCAAGAGGGTTGTCGTGCGTGACATATTCCATCACGTCACGTATTGCAGGAAAAGATGATCAATCTGGCGTTGACTGCGAATTGTTTCGAAGTTATCGGGGTGATTGGGAGGGAGGGTTGAACCTGCTGGTGATATCAGAATCCCTCCGGGAGCATGAAAAATGCAGGAGTGAGGGGGGATCCTGAAAAAATGGTTCCGCGAAGTGCCCTTCGCCCCCTCACTGCCGCTCGGTTGCCCTGGTCAGCTTCTCAACATTGCTTTTTGTGAAGAACCCGTCAAAATCTCCATATCGCTGGATGTATTCCGTAACAAGCATCGTGTGCGGGGAGGGCACGGTGAAGATCTGCCTGAGCCCCTCTTCAGGGGAGCCGACAAGGTCGAGCAGGAACGCCATCCCGTCAGCTTTCAGCGCAGCGACGGTTTCAACAATCCTTTCGGTACGGAATGCGATATGGTGCACCCGCGTGCCGTAGTTGCGGATGAACTTCTCCGTGGGCCCCGATGCATCACCCCCGGTGTCACCCATGATGCCCGAGGTGAAGACCATGGCAAAGTCATCTTTTTTGCGCCGCGCCACGCTTGTTATCGAGTTGAGCGACTTCACGTATACGGCGAAATCGTAATGGTAGTTGGTGAGCGAAAGGAATTCCAGTATTGCAGCGTTGCGTTCGTGCGCCCGGACCCTTGTCGCTGCATGGTCGAGCACCGAGATGCCGGTCTGGTACCCGGAGAAGGGTTTGGGCAGCAGGGGCTCTTCTGTGATCCCGGAGGCAGGAAGGTACGACCGGTGGTCGTCTGTATGCCATTCGACAAACCCGAGCGAGTTTCCCGTGAACTGGGACGGCAGGGTCTGGATGAACAGGCCGTGCCGGAGCTTGACCGGGGTATCAGTGAGGAACGAGACTCCCCTCTCTTTCTGGATGGCCACATACTCCCATATGTCCGGTGTCGTAAAGACCAGCGTTTCGAGCCGGGTGTTGGGGAGGGTTTTTGCTATCGGGGCGGTGTTGAACCGTTCAAACGGGTTGTAACCCCCGTTCCGCGAGCGGAAGATCAGCGAGGCGGATCCTGCGCATGAGAGCAGGAACGTGGATGCGGAGGGATTAAAGAATGCCTCATCGCAGGTATGACCGGTATATCGCAGGAGTTCCCTTGTTGCGGGCACCAGCCCCTCCTGCGCGACATTGATGATGGCTGCATCGAGTCCGCCCACGAGCCCCTCAAGCCCGGCGTCCCTGCGTCTGTCAAGGATAAGCGGCACCTCTTTAAGAAGCTCTGTCTCCTGCAGGGAACGATTATCAATGGCCTGCTGTACCATGCGCCCGGATACCTCCGGTATAGAATAATGCAGCAACCCTGTAATAATGCTGGCGTACGCGATACTTAGAACGATAAACCATATTTATAAAACCGTGTAATATGGGAGTAAGGTGAATGCATGAAAACTGCCCAAAAACCTACCTATTCTTTCCTGATCCTCATGATTGGGCTCATCATCATCAACACGCTCCTTGCCCGTTTTGCCGTACTCGCACTTCCATTCAGCGGAGCACCGGGAGTATCCAGCCTGTATATTGCCATTGCGTTCATGATCCTCTTTACGCTCTGGTTTGGTGGCTACGGGGCGATCGCAGCGTATGCCGGGTGCTTCATCGGGTCCGGTGTTCTGGGAGGAATTCCCTTACAGGTCAACTGGTACTGGTCACTCTCGGGATTATGGCAGGTGTTGATCCCCCTTGTTGCGTTCCGGATGCTCCATGTTGACCTGACCCTTGACAAACGCCGTGACCTTATTATTTTTGTCATTTTCGGACTCGTCATCAACAACGCATTCGGCGCCCTCTGGGGCACCGTCACGCTTGCGATGGGCAACATGATCGCATGGGCAGACGTCACGCCGGCATTTTTTGCATGGCTTATCGGAAATGTCATCGTCACAGCATTCATTGTCCCGCTTGCACTCCGCCACGGGACACCCCATATCCGGAAGACAAAGGTCTTTGTGCGGAATTACTGGGACTAAACAAGGTTTCCTTTTTTATTTTTTGAAAAATTCAGACAGTGAAGTGTCTCCGTATGATCAGGAACAAGGGGGGAATCAGCAGATAGGTTGCCATTGACCACGACGGGGATGCAAACGAGAGCACGATACCCAGAAACGAGACGAAAGGAACGACCAGAGCACGGCGCACTCCGTTTGCCGCGTTCTGTGCACTGATACCGGCCGTTGTGAGGTTGGGGTTGCGTATCAGGTACGACCAGTGGATGAGAAAGAGCATGCCGAGGATGAACATGTTGGCATGGAACAGGTCAACGGCAACCTGCACATCAGGGTAATCTCCGCTGACATTCGTGGTAAATGGCATCAGGACGGTAAAGGCAAGGATGAACAGGGTGATCTGCACAAGTGCCGGATCGATGGTGCGGACAAAGGAGAACTGGCGGTGGTGGACGAGCCAGAACGAGGCAAGCACAAAGAATGCGATCAAAAAAGAGAAGAATTCCGGGTGCATCGCGGCAACGAGGGACGGGAGCTCTGCTGCGGCCTTGGAATCTGAGAGCGGCTGGATAACAAGCCCGGTCACCAGCAGTGTCATTGCAAACGCAAAGATGCCGTCGAAAAGCGCCTCCAGCCTGTTCTTGGAGATCCGGTATTCCTTCTCACCTTCCTGTCCAGTCAAACACCACACCCCGGCAGATTAATAACGTCCCTGTTGCCTTTCATGAAACTAGGAATGGCTACGGTTTATTCGTTTCCTGCCCATCAATATCCTGTTGATATGGTTCATCGAAGCATGATGTGCACGCCGGCAAGGATGTCCGGGCATACGAATGCGGGCGCCGGACGATGACGGGCGGCACCATTCTGACCGTTTTTTGACCTTGTTCCCTTATGATGAATGGGCAACTGTGCATTAACGCCGGCTCCTTATAATAATGTTACCGGATAACCCGCACTCTCCAGCGAGGTAGCGATTGCCATGGCGTGCTCCTTTCCCCGCGTCTCGATCTCGACGATAACACGGGCTGCAAGGACAGGCAGGTCATATGTCGCCTGCTCATGGTGGATGTGGAGGATGTTTCCATTCTCTTTTGCCACGACAGCGAGGAACCGTGCAAGGGTTCCCGGCTGGTCATCCAGCACGACCGAGCATCGCATGATCCTTCCCTGACGGATGAGAGCGTAGTGGAGGGTCCGTTCAAGCTGCGGGCTGTCAATATTGCCCCCGCTGATCACAAGGACGATGGTGCTGTCCGGTTCGACCGGGATCGATCCTCCGAGGAGAGCGGCAAGGGGGGTGGCGCCGGCACCCTCAGCGATCACTTTTTTACGTTCGATCAGCCAGAGCATTGCCTGTGCGATGGCATCCTCATCGGCAAGCACAATCCGGTCAACAAACCTGCGGATGACCGGGAGCGTGAGTGTACCGGTCCGGGCGACCCTTATCCCGTCGGCAAGCGATGGATGCGTCGCGACACATACCGGTTCACCGGTGCGGAGCGCCTCGTATGCTGATGGACAACCGGCTGCCTGTACCCCGATGACCCGCAGTGACGGTCGCAGTGTCTTTGCTGCAATTGCAATACCGGCAATCAGCCCCCCTCCTCCCACTGGGACAACAATCATGTCGGTTTTTGGGAGGTCATCCATGATTTCTGTCCCGATTGTGCCCTGCCCTGCAATGACATCTTCGTCATCGTAGGGATGGATGAAGAGCATTCCCTGATCAGCAAGGGTTTGTGCATGTGCAACGCTCTCTTCCAGTGTCTGCCCCGCAATAATGACATGGGCGCCATACCCCCGCGTCGCTTCTTGTTTTGCAATCGACGCCCATTCCGGCATAACAATGGTTGCCGTTACCGCGGCACGGTGCGCTGCAACCGCGACACCCTGTGCATGGTTTCCTGCCGATGCCGCTACCACGCCCCGCTCGCGTGCAGTGTCAAGGTTACAGAGGATCTTGTTTGCTGCCCCGCGGACCTTGAACGAACCCGCCCTCTGGAGCGTCTCCAGCTTGAGGTACACATGTGCACCGCTCAATTCCGAGAATGTGGGTGAAAAAACAAGCGGTGTCCTGATGATGTACTCTTCAATCCGGCGCTGTGCAGCACGGATCTTTTCCAGCGTGGTCACAAAGGAATTCCCTATCTGTGAGAATAAGAGCATTGCGGCACAACGACAGCTGGTACGGTCCGGAGCCTTTTACGATCCCGTTCCAGACCGGCCCCCACCAGGAAAGTCCCTGTCAGCGGGCTCTAAAAAAAAAAAGGATCCGGTATGGTATGGTTTGAGAATTTTTTGTGCAACCGGGTATTTTATGCGGCGCCCCTCTTTTTGATCATTTCGAGGGCTTCGAACGCCTCCCTGCGGACAGCGACGTTATCATCAGTGAGCAGGGTTGTCAGGTGATCGATTGCCTTCGCATCGCCAATCTCGCCAAGCAGGAGTGCTGCACGTTTGCGGACGTCGCTCTGGTTGTCCTTGAGCACCATGATGAGCGGTGTCGTCGCCGGCTGACCGATCATCCAGAGCGCTTCCATGGCCCCGGTCCTTCTCATCAGGTCGCCCTCGCGGAAGACCTGCATGAGAGGTGCGATGGTTGGCACACCAATGCTCGCCAGTGCCTTGACAACCTCGATGCGGACGGCACGGTCAGGATCGTTCAGGGCCTCGATAATCACCGGCACCGCTTTTGTATTCCCGATCTGCCCGAGTACCTCAGCGGCACCCTTCCGGATACCGGCATTGGCGTCCCCCATTGCCCGGATGAGAGGGTCGACCGATAGTTCACCGATCGTGACGAGTGCCAGTGCTGACCTGCGCTGTACATCTTCATTCGTGTCGATAAGAGCTTTGATGAGCGGTTCTATCGAGAGTTCTCCAAGGGCACAGAGCGTTGCCATCGCTGCCATACGGACGGGTTCCTTGGCATCGTTGAGGCTCTCGATGAGCGGTCCGACTGCATGTGCATCTCCAATTCTGCCAAGCGCCATTGCCGCTTCGCGGCGGACACCGGCATCGGGATCCTTGAGCACTTCGACGAGCGGCTGCACTGCACGCGCATCTCCCATATTACCGAGTGCCTCGACTGAACCGCGGCGGATAAGGGGATGGTTATGTTTTGTTGCCGTAACAAGGGGACCAAAAGACGGCTCCCCGATAAGCAGGAGTCCGCGGATTGTCTCCTGACGGATGTCATCGCCTGGCTCACTCAGGCCTTCGATTAGGGGAGCGACAGCAGGAGCGCCGATTTTGCCCAGAGTGTCAGCAGAGCCCCTCCGGATGACCCAGTATTCATCCCGCAACCCGCACATGAGCGGTTCAATGAACGGTTCACCCAGGTCCCCCACAGATCGCACTGCATTCCAGCGGGTGTCAAGGTCACCATCGGTGAGGCCTTTGAGGAAATTTTCATATCGCTCTTTTTGAGTGCGGAGCCGTTCCTCCTCCTCTTCGCGCTTGCCTGACCTGAAAAGGTTCAGGAATGACTTGATAATCCCCATAAATTCCACTCCCGTATTCCGGTATGGAGTGTTTGTATAAAATCATTCAAATAGGTATCGGGTACCTTTGCCGAATCATTTTAATCCAAAATCCCATTTACGAGGGTTAAATTTCTATCCGGGCTTATTGCGGGCGCATTGAAACGGTTTTGACAGCCCGAAAATGTGGTTTTCTCATCGCCATTGGAACTGATCGAAGAGAAAAAGAGGATCGTTCCGCTCAGGGTCCGAAAATCCTGACATGCAGTACCTGCCGCATAGCGTGCAGCACTCTCAGATGTGAGGGTGTTGACAATGCTGAGTAATAGCTTGACAAAGAGGTTTTTGGAATACCAGGTAGGAAAGGTTCGATAAAAAAAATTTGTCTCTATGGTGAAACAAAGCCAACGGTGAACTGCATAAAATCTGATGTTGTTTTTGGAACATCGTATATATACATCGTATAGTACCCAGTCGGCATGGTATTCTCGAGGGCATACCTGAAGTTCCATGTTTTATCCCCCATGACAGACAGCGTGCCCAGTTCGACCCCGCTGGAATACCGTTCAGGCCCGTATAAAACCAGCAAAACATTCTGGGCGCCTGTTGTGCACCGGCCTGAAAACCTGAGCGTATCCCCTTTTGACGCCGCATAACTATTCGCTGCAATGGAAACTTCTCCCCCCCCGACCACCGAGAATGCAACCCTGTCGGATGTAATTTTTTGGGCGTCATTAACTACCATGGTATAGGAACCGGACTGGATCGACGTTCCCGGGTTCCATGTATAGCTCCATAAACCGGCAGCATTGGTTTTTGTTTCAGCTACAAGCACGCCTTTTGCATAATATCCCGGCCCGTACAATGTCAAGAAAACGCTCCTGCTGCCAGCACCCGTGCCTGAAAACAGGTTTGAGTCTCCGACGATCATCGGGTCTTTGCCTGCCTGGATAGAAATCTTGGTCTGCGCGGGAGTTTGTTGAGATTTGTCTTCGGGGATTCGGGCGGTTGGCTGGGCAACCGGTGTTAAGGATGCATAGAAGAGAGTGGTATCTGACTGTACCGTAATATTTGCTGACCAGCTTGTATAACCGGGATAACGGAATTCGAGGGTGTGCTCCCCTGCTTCCACACCGGAAATAGTGCTCGGGGTAGTCCCCCGGTATTGGCTGTCAAGGTAGACCTCGGCTCCGGAAGGTGATGATGTGAATTGAAGGGTGCCTTTCCCTGTTCCCTGACCTGATATGCATCCTGAAATAAACACACAACATATCAGGATTGAAATAACTATGTCCCGTTTCATTATTACTCCCCTATCTCTCACGATAACCGTTATTGCGGAGCATTATATAGGTTTGCAAAATTCAGGGCAGAGGGAGTCAGCTCACCTGTACAAGGCGGAGGATCTCCTCTGCAAGGGCGATGCTTTTTTCTTCATCAGTCATGAGGGTGTCGAACCGTACCGAGCCGGATACCTCCACCGGATCCCGTATGTCCTGGACAAAGATGTCCAGCAGGTCCTCGTAACACGAGAACGTGCCCTGCGATGAGGGCTCAAAGCCAAACGCCCGCATCAATGCCGCCGCCGGGCCACTGACGGGGGTGTTCCCGATAAACGGACTGACAGCGATCACATGGGTATTTTTCAGTTCCGAACGCACGCCTTCACACTCAAGGATAGGGAGGATACTGGTGATGGGGTTGCTGGGGCCGATGACAACCGCATCACTTGCCCCAATCGTGGCCATCACCTCTTTTGTGGCGACGGGTGATTCGGTAAAACTCCGCACGACAGCCTGGATCTCCAGCCCCCCTTTTTCCCGCACCCAGTATTCCTGGAAGTGGATCAGGCCGAGTTTGGTTTTTATGTGCGTAGTCACCTCGGTGTCCGTCATCGGGAGCACGTTCTCCCGGACACCGAACCGGTCGCAGAGAATTTTGGTGGCATTGGTCAAGCGCATCCCCTTTCGCAGCATCTCCCCACGGGCGATCTGCACTGCCCGGTCGTTATCACCGATCCTGATAAACTCATCAACGCCCAGCCGGGTTGCCTCCTCATGGGTGGTGAACGAGTCGTTTTTAATCCCCCACCATGTATCGGTGTTCAGGATGCCTGCAAAGAGATACATCACCGTATCAAGGTCGGGTGAGATATGGTTTCCCGATATCCAGATATCCTCGGCAGTATTCACCACAACTGAAATCTCGTGAGGGCCGGTTACCTTCTGCATTCCACGGAGCAACTTCGGAGTCCCTGTGCCGCCCGAGAGAAACGTAATCATTACTCAATACTTTTATGCCATGTATATGAAGATTCTTTTAGTGATCTCTTGAAAATCATCAAAGACCCGGTCCACGGCTATGTTGAACTTGAGGACTTTGCTCTTGCCGTACTCGATTCGCCGGCACTGCAACGGCTCCGGTATATCCGGCAGCTGGGGTTCTCCTACCTTGTCTATCCGGGTGCAAACCATACCCGGTTCGAGCATTCACTGGGTACGATGTACCTCGCCGATATCGCCTGCCGGAAGTTCGGGCTTCCTGATACAGAGCGGATGCTTGTTGATGCAGCCGCTCTCCTTCATGACATCGGGCATGGCCCCTTCTCGCATGCCAGCGAGCCGCTGTTAGAGGAATACCTGCACCGGACCCATGACGCGATTGATGTATTTTTGCACGGGAACACAGGGGAAATTCTCCAGCAGCACGGCCTCGATCCCGGCGATCTCTGTTCTCTGGTGAACGGCCACCACCCGCTCTCAGGCATCATTCATGGAGACCTTGATGTCGACCGGATGGACTACCTGCTCCGCGACGCCTACTACACAGGCGCCCCGTACGGGGCGGTCGATGCACAAAGGCTCATCAGGAATATGGTGCAGACCGATGACGGTATCGTCCTCGATGAGAACGGGATCAATGCAGCGGAGTCGCTGCTCATCGCCCGCACCCTGATGCGCCCCGCTGTCTATTTCCATCATGTGAGCCGGATCGGAGAGAGCATGTTCCAGCTCGCCATGGCGGAGCACCTCCAGGGCGGGAACCGTGACGCGGCAGAGGGATTGCTGCATATGGACGACGCGGCGTGCATTCAGGCACTCAGGAGTTCGCACAGCCCTGCCGCAAGGATGATTATTGAGCGGATCTACCAGCGCCGGCTCTATAAACGGGCGATCTATATCGGGCGGGAACAGGTGAACGCAACCGCCTTTTTCACCGAAATGAACCTTGGGAAAAACCGGGCACTTGCAGAAGCGATCGCACAAGGCGCGGGTGTTGAACCGGATACCGTTCTGATCGACATCCCCCCGTTTCCCCGCGAGATGTCGATGGGGGTGCGCGTGAAGAACCAGCACGCCACCGTCAATTTTGAGGAGATCTCCCCCCGCATCAGGACACTGAACGAAACCCGGCGGGAACAGTGGCGGCTTGGTGTCTACACCCTGCCCGAACAGCGTGAAGCGGTTGCTGAAGTGGCAGCAGACGTGCTCCATATCAAGAAGCCTACGCGGCAGGACACCCTGTTTTGATCCCTGACAACCTGAAACAATCCTTTCGATACGCGAGATCAGCTAAAAACATAATATAATCCCGCGACCAAATACTCACCTGTATGAAGGCGTTTGTTCCACTGGCTCTATGCCTGATAATTGCCGGTATGCTCGCTGCAGGATGCGCCAGCAATCAGAATCCGGCCACCCCGGTGCCGACTCTGGTTGTACCGACAACGGTTCTTGCAACGCCGCCGCCGCCATCATTTACATTAGGAGAGAAATACCTTGAAAAAAAATACTCATTCACGAGTGAGAAAGATCAATTTACTGAACCAGTCCGGGTTACCAATGAACCGTGGGGAATTGAATTTACGGTGATTCCTACCAATGAGGATCCCCAGTACACCTGGTTCGAGATTAAGGTCACACAAATGGATACCGGTCAGACCTCAACGTATGGATACGGGCGCACGAATAGTTATGAAAAACATCAGTTCATACCGATGTATAACGGCGGTCCGTATACATTTGAGATGAAAGGCAATCGTGTCAGTGTCACGGTAAACATAGCCAAGAGAAACCCGTAACAGAGGTGGTTATCGTGCTTGAAGACTGGATTGTAGTAACATGCGGAGTCATTGTTGTTATCTGTGTCTTCTGTTTCACTCTCATTGTGATCAGGAGACATGAACGCAACCTTATCGAAAGCAGGTACAGGATGCAGGCCTACACTGATCTGCTCCATGCAGTCACCGAGCTGAACCTTGCCGGATATGATTCCTACAAGCTCGATATCGCAAAGAAGAATCTCGCCTATACGGTCAACCGGCTCAACCTTGTGGCAAGTGCACGGGTGTTAAGGAGCACCAGTGACCTGCTGGACTTTTTGAACGAGCATGCCGGTAAAGACTTTGATGCGCTCAGGCTCCATAATATCCTCAATACTCTTGTCATCGCGGCGCGGCGCGACCTCAACCCCGGGCATGCCCGCAGGGTCGAGGAGGCGCAGGTACGGTTCCGGTTCTTCTCTCCCCCCAAAAAGTAATCTTTTATTTTAAAAAAAACGGGATAAACTCTTTTTGGTTATGGCTCCGACATTTGTATGAAAGGGGAGCGGGAACACAGATGAAAAAGGAATTTGTTGTCGGGGTGACGGGTGCGAGCGGGATCTGCTATGCACGACGGTTGCTGGAAGTGCTCTGCGCCGATGCAACGGTGCACATTATCGTATCGGACGTGGCAGAGAGGATCGCAGCCCACGAGGCTGTCAGGATCTCCGGGTTCAATGCAAAGTACCATGAAAACAACCACATGTTTTCTGACATCGCAAGCGGGTCGTACCGGTATGACGGGATGGTGGTGATCCCATGCAGCCAGAAGACGCTTGCCGCGATTGCCCACGGGTATGCCGACAACCTGATCACGCGGACGGCCGATGTCTGCCTAAAAGAGCGCCGGAAGTGCATCCTTGTCACCCGCGAGACCCCGCTGTCCGGGGTCCACCTCGCCAATATGGTCTCTGCCCACCATGCAGGAGCGACGATCATGCCTGCCTGCCCGGGGTTCTACCACCATCCAAAAACGATCGATGACCTTGTCGATATGGTCGTCTCCCGCGTGCTCGACCACCTTGGCGTCGAACATACGCTTACCGAACGGTGGAGCGGTGCCGATGCGTGAGTTCATCGAGACGATGCGGGAGCACGGGCTCCTTCTCGACGTCCACGAGCCCTGTTCAACCGATATGCAGGCTGCACGAATGGCAGGCACGACCGACAGGATGCTCTTCATTCACGATCTTGATGGCGCCCGGGCTGTCATGAACGTGACCGCAAACCGGCAGGCGCTCTCCCTTGCGCTTGGCATTGATGAACGCGAGATTGTCAGGACGTTGTCCGCTGCCACGTACCAGGGAATGGTGGTTGAAGATGGCAGAATGACAATGAAAAAGCCTGACCTTGCAAAAATTCCGGTCATGCACCATTTCCCGAACGATGCGGGGAAGTACATCACTGCAGGGATCGTCTTTGCCAACTATGGCGGTGTCGGGAATGCCGCCATCCACCGCATGCTCGTGCTGGACAATCACCGGGTTGCCGCCCGCCTCGTTGAGGGCAGGCATACGCACGTGATGCTGGGAAAGGCACTGGCAGACGGGAAACGCCTTCCCATCGCAGTCACCATCGGCACGCACCCCGCGGTCACATTCGCGAGCTGTACACGGGTGCCCGAGGGGATGGAGCTCCCGTATGCCGCCGAGCTGCTCGGGGGTGAAATTACGGTGAAACGGTGCAGGAACGGCGTGCTTGTCCCTGACGCAGAGATCGTCCTCGAGGGATATATCGGTGCTGACCGCACTGACGAAGGGCCGTTTGTCGATATTACAGGCACGTACGATCCCGTGCGCCGCGAACCGGTGATCGAGTTCACCGGCATGCACCTCAAACACGATTTCATCTACCACGGCATCCTGCCCGGGGGCAATGAGCACAAGGTACTGATGGGTGCACCCTATGAGCCGAAAATCTTCCGGGCAGTCGCCGGCGTGACACAGGTCAGAAACGTCGTCTTGACACGGGGCGGGTGCGGGTACCTGCATGCTGTCATCCAGATCAAAAAGAGCACGCAGGGTGACGCAAAGAACGCCATCATGGCGGCTTTTACCGCCCACACCTCGCTGAAGCATGTCGTCGTCGTCGATGAGGACATCAACCCTGCAGACCCACAAGACGTGGAATACGCGATTGCAACCCGGGTGAGCGGGGACAGGGACGTCATGGTGATCAGCGGTGTTCGGGGATCATCGCTCGACCCGTGCCAGCTCGAGGACGGGACCAATGTCAAGGTTGGTGTTGACGCAACGATGGTCCTGGGCAGGGAGGATGACTTCCGGCGTGCAACATGGTGAAATCCTTGGAGCTTGAGCCCGAGGACGAACGGATCCTTGCTGGAGAGCGTGGTGAGACCCGGCAGAAGATGCTTGAGATCCTCGTCGCACTTGGCACGGTGTTTGGGGCACAGCGCCTGGTACCGGTAAACAGTGTGCAGGTGAGCGGGGCTTCCTATAAGACGATCGGGAAGTACGGGCTCGAATGGCTCGAACAGCTCGATGCACGGGCAGTTGTGCCGGCGGTACTGAACCCGATCGGGATGAGTCGGGAGCGCTGGCAGGAGATGGGGATCGATCGCGATTTTGCAGACAAACAGATGGCAGTGATTGCTGCCTATGAACGTCTCGGTATCCGGCTGGAATGCACGTGCACGCCGTACTACCTCTCTCCCATTCACTATGGTGACCACCTCGCATGGTCGGAGTCGTCGGCGGTCAGCTATGCAAATTCGGTGATCGGGGCGCGGACCAATCGTGAGGGCGGGCCCGCTGCGCTCGCCGCTGCGATCATCGGCAAGACCCCATGCTACGGGCTGCACCTTTCTGCAAACCGGAAGCCCGGGATGGTGATCGACGTAGAGACAGGGGGCGGGGAGGTATCCATCGCACATTATGGGGCGCTTGGGTACTATGCGGGTAAGATCGTTGGCAACCGGATCCCGTATTTCCGCGGCATCCGCCCGGATGCCGACAGGCTCAAGGCACTCGGTGCAGCAATGGCGGCGACCGGTGCAGTTGCCCTCTACCATGTCCAAGGAGTGACTCCGGAAGCAAAAAAGGTCAGCGCCGATATTTCCTGCCTGGAGACGATCAGGATCGATATGTGTGAAATTGAGGAGGTTTTTTCACAGGTCGCGGTGGATGCCGTTGCCGTGGGGTGCCCGCACTGTTCCCCCAACGAACTGAAGACAACCGCCCTCCTGCTTTTTGGTAAAAAAGTGAACATCCCGTTCTATGTTTTTGCCGCTCAGGCCGTGATCGAAGCGAACAGAGATACCGTTGCATCCATCGAGAAGAGCGGGGCACGGGTCTATGCCGATACCTGTATGGTGGTCTCGCCTGTCATGGAGCGGTATCCTGCAATCATGGTGAACAGCGGCAAGGCGCTCGCGTACGTGCCCGACATGTGTGGCGCAGTCGTACGGATGGGAACACTCGAGGAATGCGTTGCTGTGGCGACCTCCTGACGGTGGACAGTCCATTTTTGAATTCTGTTGAAAAACCCCAAACCAGATTAAAAAAATTACCCGATAAAAGATTAATTATCCGAGGGCTAACAGGATCTTTTTAATTTCCTCGACCACGGTTTTATCCGGGCTTTTGTTCGGCCCGACACCTTCACCGAATGAAAGTATCCTCTGGACATCCCCCTTTTTTAGTTTGCCAAAGGGGATATCATCCCAGACCTTCTGGTCGATAACATTCCAGGTACACTGGAGCAGGTGGCCTAAAACCTGGATCTCATCCTGGGTAAATGACTTCCATTCAACCCCCATGCCCTGCTTCACTTTTTTGATTGCCCGCTCCACCCGTTTTTCGCGGTGGACATGGTACAAACGCCTTCCCACCTCGGCCTGTGATACATCCGGCATCTCAATTCCCTCTCTTGTCTCGCCCACACGCGTGGTCAGTTGTCTCATGTCGTTCTCACATGAAAAGCTTTGTGATACGGAAACAAAGAGCAACAAAAGAAGTGAGAATTGGATCGCCCCCCCCTTCCGGATCAAGCATAATTCCCTAGAATATCGGTATTAGAGTCGATAATCAGGCACCGCATAATCTTGACTGGAAAAAATGCATAAAAAGAATATCAATGGAAAAGTGCTGAAATGCCGACCTGAACATCGGAACCCTGAGAGAATCCAGGCTCTCTTGCTTCAGATCGACCCCTTCAGGATCGTGCAAATCTTATTGACCGCTGTCTCCTCCCGCATCCTCTCGCTTTTGACATCGTTTCCGATACGGATAATCTCTTCCAGGTCCCTTCTTGTCAGACGGGAAAAGGAACACTGTTCCCAGGTAATCCTCTCGACTGAAACCCAGGTTTCCCCAAGGATGGTGGTCAGTGACTTGATATCCTGTTGGGAGAACGTGGCCCAGTCGGATTTTGGGTTCAGACGAATTTTCTCCAGTGCTGTTTCAACTGCCCTCTCTTTGTGGAGCTGAAAGATCCTCCTCCCCCGTTCATCACTGGTCACATCAGGCATACATTCCAACCTCAGCATACTATATGACCCCATACGAAATAGTTTTCCTCAGGTAAAACGCCGAATAAAAACCAGATTGTGTTGTAGGGAGGATATGGGAACGGAAACGCCGGTCTCAGGAGCAATAGGTATAGGTGTCGCCTGAGCAGCCGGTATGCCGTCCGGGGCTTGAGCCATTTCAACACTGACCTGACAGAGTATGGCAGTAGGGGATCAGAGCTGCAGATCAGACAGAATCTATCTCCCGCCTTTTTATAACCGTGAATTGGCAGGAGTCCGGATGGCTATTTTGGATTTTCTTTTTCTGCTCTCCTCAATTAACTACCATTTACCCTGTAGCCTTCCGAATGATCAATCCTGCGCAAATCACCAGTTTTTTAATTATATAGCGCAAAACTCTCACTATCCAGATCTCAAGATGAAAATGTCCCGGAACGAGATCGAGTTGATAACAATGTATTATTCCATCCTGATATACGATAAAAATTAAGGGGTTTTTATATGGCAGAAGAGATTAGAGACTTAATCGAAAAAATAAATCAGGAAGGAATCAAGGCTGCGGAGGAAAAGGCTCAAAATATAGAGGCTGCGGCAAAGCAAAGAGCCGATGACATACTTGCTCAGGCAAGGCTTGAGGCAGAGGAAATGATTGCTGCCGCAAAAGACAGGATTCTCCGTGAAGACGAAAAAGGAAAAACCCTGCTTGCTCAGGCGGGAAGGGATTTGCTTCTCTCCTTAAGAAAAGAGATGAATTCGATGCTTGGGCGCATTGTGGTTTCAGACATCCGGCAGGCCCTGACCCCCGAGGCACTATTCAAACTCTTATCGGAAGTGGTCAGGAACTATAACGCGGGGGAAAGCAGCGACATTACGGTTTTCCTTAAGAAAGAGGACTTACAAACCCTGGAAAAATTTTTTTTGCACAAACTCAGGGAAGAAACGAAGAAAAAGATCATTTTGATGCCTGCGGAAGAAATTTCAGGAGGTTTTACCATAAGTTTTGACAGCGGAAAATCCTGCTATGATTTTACCGACAAGGCCCTGGCAGAATATATCGGCACATATCTTAAGCCGAAATTAAACCAGATCCTTCAAGAAGCAATTAAGGAATGAAATACAATGGCAGATTTTTATCCGTATGTGATCGCAAGCCTGCCCATGCTGCATTTCGGCATGAAGCCGCCATTTTCTTTTGAGCGGTTTCTTGAAGTATGTTGCCCGCTTATTCCAAAAAAAGACTTTTCTCTATTACGTGCGTTGCCGCAACCTGAACACTATTTTGAAAAAGGCACAAGACACCGGATTATTCAGAAATGGATCGAATTCGATGGTGCCTTAAGAAATGAGCTGGTCAGGATACGTGCCACAAAAAAACACACTGACCCTGCGACATACCTGAGACCCGGCGGATACAGGGGTTCTTCCCTCGCCCCTGCAGGTATGGCAGCGAACATAAATACTTCTGTTCTTGATGCGGAGAAGACACTGGATGAAACGCGCTGGAAGGCATTGGAGGAGTTGGCAACGGGCCATTATTTTGATCTGGATGTTCTGATAACCTATGCCTATAAATTATTGATACTCCAGCGTTGGGAGAACATACGCAGTGCAGATGGAACAATCCTGCTTGAACAAGCGTTACAGCATTAACGAGGTATAAATGACAGCTCCAAGAAAAGGCCGTATTACCAAAATCAGCGGTAACATGGTTACTGTCAGTTTCGATTCTCCGGTGATGCAGAATGAGGTTGCCTATATCCTGCACTCAAGCGAACGTCTTAAGTCAGAAATCATCCGTGTCCGCGGCAACCTTGCGGAGATGCAGGTCTATGAGGCAACCGGCGGTTTAAAAATCGGCGAAGAGGTTGAGTTTACCGGAGAGCTTCTTTCGGTTGAGCTGGGACCGGGGATGCTCGGTCAGATATTCGACGGCCTGCAAAATCCTCTGCCGGAGATTGCCCAACAATGCGGCTTTTTCTTACAACGCGGTATTTATATCAAGGCGCTTTCTGATACCCAGGCCTGGGACTTTACTCCTCTGGTACAACCCGGTGATAAAGTACGTGCCGGAGATAAAATTGGGTTTGTGGTGGAAAAAATATTCAAACACTACTGTATGGTTCCCTTCTCTTTGCGGGGAAATTTTGAAGTTATGTCGATTGAAAATGCCGGCACGTTCACGATACGCGAGGCGGTTGCTCAGATAAAAGACCTGAATAAAAAGATCTATCCTGTGTATTTAAGCCAGAACTGGCCGGTGAAAATCCCTATTTGCGCATATGCCGAGAAACGTAAACCCGACGAACCGCTGGTTACCAAGATGCGCCTTATTGATGCGCTCTTTCCTGTTGCCCGGGGGGGGACATATTGTATTCCCGGTCCTTTTGGATCAGGGAAAACAGTTTTACAGCAACTGATCAGCCGGCACGCCGAAGTGGATGTTGTCGTTATTGCGGCCTGCGGCGAGCGTGCCGGAGAAGTGGTCGAAACATTAAAAACATTCCCTGCAATACCTGACCCCAGAACCAACCGCCCTTTGAGCGACCGCACCGTCATTATCTGTAATACCAGCTCCATGCCGGTAGCAGCGAGAGAATCGAGCGTCTATACGGCAGTAACGATTGCCGAATATTACCGTCAGATGGGCCTTCACGTGCTTTTGCTTGCGGATTCCACCTCCCGCTGGGCCCAGGCCATGCGTGAGATGTCCGGCAGGCTCGAAGAGATTCCCGGAGAAGAGGCGTTCCCTGCATATTTGGAGTCGCGTATTGCCTCTTTCTACGAAAGGGCAGGTGTGGTGCGTTTATATGACGGCTCAATCGGTTCGGTTACCATCGGCGGAGCAGTAAGCCCTGCAGGAGGAAACTTTGAAGAGCCGGTAACCCAGGCAACGTTAAAAGTAGTTGGTGCATTCCACGGGCTTTCCCGCAGCCGTTCCGATGCCCGCAGGTACCCTGCAATAGACCCGTTAATCAGCTGGAGCAAGTATACAAGTTTTATTGACGAGAAACAGGAAGAGCGGGGGCACGGGATTCTGCGCAAGGGTTTCGAAGTGGCGCAGATGATGAACGTTGTCGGAGAAGAAGGGACCTCGCTCTCCGATTACGTGGACTACCTTAAAGCAGAATTTTTCGATTTTGTCTATCTGCAGCAGAATGCCTTTGACGCAGTTGACGAAGCTACCCCCAAAGAACGGCAGATGTACGTCTTTGATTTTATATACCGCATTCTGGAATCGGAATTTGTCTTTGAAGATAAAGATACGGCATTACATTTTTTCCAGCAGCTGAGACAGCTTTTTAAGGGCTGGAACTCCGCTCCGTATCAGAGCGAAGAGTTTGAAAAAACAAAAAAAGAGATCAGGGCGTTTGTACTCGAGCGGTCAAGGAAAGGGTAGTATGCAGAAATTATATACCAACATAAGTCAGATTGTCGGGGACGTCATTACTGTCGAGGCGGAAAACGCAGGTAATACGGATCTCGCAGAGGTAATCACCAAACGTGGAACTTCCCTGGCTCAGGTTATCCGCCTTGATGGAAAAAAAGTATTTTTACAGGTTTTTGCCGGAAGCCGCGGCATTTCTACGGGCGACAAGGTACGGTTTTTAGGACACCCGATGCGTATCGCCACCGGCACTATGCTTTTAGGCCGCATTTTTAACGGAAGCGGTATGCCCCTGGATCACGGGCCGGAACTTTCCGAAAATCTCGTCGATATCGGCGGGCCACCCGTGAATCCGGTAAAAAGGATTATCCCGAACAAGATGATCCGGACGGGCATACCCATGATCGATGTATTTAATTCGTTAGTTGTATCCCAGAAGCTCCCTATTTTTTCCATTGCCGGCGAGCCTTATAACGAACTGCTGGCCAGAATCGCAACTCAGGCGGAAGTCGATATCATTATTTTAGGTGGCATGGGTTTAAAATATGATGATTACCTTTTCTTCAGGGACACCCTCGAAGAACACGGCGCACTTTCCCATTCGATTGTGTTTATGCATACCGCAGCCGATCCGGTTGTGGAGTGTTTGCTTGTTCCGGATATCAGTCTGGCAGTGGCAGAGAATTTCGCTCTGGAGGGAAAACGGGTTCTGGTACTATTGACGGATATGAGCAATTTCTGCGATGCATTAAAAGAGATTGCCATCACCATGCAGCAGATCCCTTCTAACCGGGGATATCCGGGCGACCTTTACAGCCGGCTGGCAGCCCGCTATGAAAAGGCAGTTGATTTTGACACCGCAGGCTCAATTACCATTCTCGCAGTAACCACGATGCCCGGAGATGACGTAACTCATCCGATTCCGGACAATACCGGCTATATTACCGAAGGGCAGTTTTATCTTAAAAACGGTGTAATCGAACCATTCGGTTCCTTAAGCCGTTTGAAGCAGCTGGTCAACGGCAAAACCCGCGATGACCACCGGACGATTATGGATACGATGATTCAGCTTTTTGCCGATTACCGCGAAACACAGGAAAAGCAGGCCATGGGATTTCAGATGAGTGCCTGGGATATGAAACTTCTTAAATATGGAAAACTCTTTGAAGATAAAATGATGTCTTTAAAGGTAAATATCCCCTTGGAGAAAGCGCTGGATTTGGGCTGGGAGATTTTGCACGATTGTTTCTCTCCTGAGGAAACCGGGATTAAGAAATCCATGATAGATACGTATTGGCCAAAACAAGCATGAAAATAAAACTTACGCAAGGTGAACTTAAAAGACAAAGAGATGCCCAGCGGCAGTACGAGAGGTATCTGCCCACTCTGCAGCTGAAAAAGCAGCAGCTGCAGCTTGAAATTGTTCACCAGCAGAGCGCTCTTAAGGAGAGAAAGAATTCCTTATCCGAAAAGAAGAAATCAGCGGAAAACTGGTTAGGGCTTCTGGTCGAGGCTCCCGAAATCAGGCAATGGCTTATCCTAAAAAAAATCATCACCGCAAAGAAAAACATTGCCGGGGTTGATGTACCGGTTTTTGAACGCGTGGATTTTGAGCCGGCGAAGTATGATTTATTCCTGACGCCTCTCTGGATGGATGCAGGCTTAGAAACATTACGGGATATGGTCTCTTTTTTAGAAGAGATAAGGGTCATTGAAAAAGGAATATCTGTTCTGAAGCATGAATTGCGTATTACCGCGCAGCGCGTCAATCTTTTCGAAAAGGTAAAAATTCCCGAGGCAAAAGAGGCAATCCGCCTGATTAAAATCTATATCGGTGACCAGATGACCAATGCTGTTGGTCGCAGCAAAATTGCCAAAAATAAAATTGAAGAAGCTAATTTTGAGGAGGTGGCGGTGTGATAGTTCCGTTAAAAAAAGCCACCATCCTTTTCGAAACAAGAGATGCAGAAGCAACGGTACAATATTTGCGTACATTAGGGGTTTTGCACGTTGAGCACCAGAATCTGCCTGAGGGCAGAGATATATCCGCGCTCCAGGAAAAAGTGGCCTTCATTCATTCCTCGTTTGATGTCCTGAACCGGGCGATAGCTTCAGAGAAAAACATACAACCGCAGAATTACATCAACGGTGACTGGATGGCGGTTGCCGACCACATCATCGAACTCGGCAAGCGCCAGGAACAACTGGAGTCCTCATCCAGAAACATAACCGGTCAAATCAATGAATGGGAGCGCTGGGGTGAAGTTGATCCCAACCAGATTTTGCACCTGAGCCAAAACGGCATTTACCTCAAGCTTTACCAGGTACCGGTACAAGAAATAGGATGTTTTCCCCCTCACGTGGTAGTGAAAACGATATTTACCGCAGGTGACATCGCCCATTGCGTGGCGATATCCCGCAGGCAGTTCGAATGTGCTTTTTTAGAAATTCCTCCGCCAAAGGAAAGCGTGTCTTTGCTTAAATCACGGCTCGCCGGGAATAATAAGGCTATTGAGAGGATTAAAGACGAGATTATAAAATCCGCTTGTTTTTATGAAGCCCTTTTTGGAATAAAGAAAAAACTGGAAAAAGAGATCGAATTCCAGCAGGTAATAAGCGGTATGGGCAAGGAAGGGGCAATCAGTTATGTAACGGGATACATCCCTTTTGACATGGAAGGGCATCTGGTTGCCAAAGCCAGGAGCAGAAAGTGGGGAATCGTGATCAATGAGCCTTCTGACGATGATAATGTGCCGACGCTCTTGCGCAATCCCAAATGGGTCGGTAGGATCAAGCCTGTGCTTGAGCTCTTGGGGCTTACTCCCGGTTATCGTGAACTTGACGTAAGTATGCTGTTTCTGGTTTTTTTCAGCATTTTTTTCGGTATTCTCATAGGTGATGCCGGTTACGGGCTGGTCTATATACTGATCACGCTGGGATTACAGAAAACGATGAAGCTGAATACAGAGATGAAAACGACGGTTTCGCTTTTTTATCTCTTAGGTTCCTGCGCAATTATATGGGGTGTTCTGACCGGTACCTTTTTTGGTCAGGGATGGTTGCTTACCTTGGGATATAAGCCCCTCGTGCCGCAGTTAAACGATGCCAACGTTATGCAAACGTTCTGCTTCTTCTTGGGAGCGTTGCATTTATCCATTGCCCATTCCTGGCGGGCATACCTGAAATTTCCGTCGCTGAAAGCACTTGCTGATGTCGGATGGATATGCGTACTCTGGACCGCATTTTTCATAGCCCGGACGTTAATCCTGGGAGAAGCATTCCCCCCCTGGGGGATATGGCTGTTTGCTACAGGGATTGTTCTTGTGATTTTATTTACCAACCCCCAGTCTCATGTGCTCAGAGCCATCGGAGAAGGGCTGGGAACGGTGGCGTTGAGCCTTATGAATAATTTTACCGACGTGATCTCGTATGTACGTCTTTTTGCGGTTGGCCTGGCAGGTCTCGCCATAGCAGAGACTACTAACACTTTGGCATCCGGATTCGGCGATGGTGTCGCAGCGTTAGCGGCAGGTGTCGTAATTATTTTAATCGGCCATAGCTTAAATATTATCTTGGGACTGATGTCAGTGCTCGTGCACGGTGTCAGGCTTAATGTGCTGGAATTTTCAGGGCATGCGAACGTAACATGGAGTGGGTTTACATTCGAGCCGCTCAAAGAATGAACAGGAGGATATCATGACTGGGGATCTGGGATTAGGTCTGGTGCTTGGATTGTCGGCCTGCGGGTCTGGTGCCGGAGCAGGTGTCGCCGGAATGGCTGCGATCGGAGCATGGAAGAAGAAATACAGCCAGAATAAGCCGGCGGCATTTATGCTCCTTGCTTTTGTTGGTGCTCCGCTTACCCAGACGATCTATGGCATGATCGTAATGAACAGGATGTATGAACTTGCCGCACAAGGCAATGACCTTTGGGGTATCGGCGCCTTTTGCGGCGCGGCTATAGGCCTTTCTGCATACTATCAGGGTAAATGTGCTGCCTGCGCCTGCGACGCCATGGAAGAAACCGGTAAAGGATTCGGCAATTACATGATCATATTGGGTATGACCGAAACCGTGGCTCTGCTTGTGATGGCGTTTACCTTGGGCATCCTAGGTAGGTTCGCCTAGGTATAAATTCGCATAGTTAGCGCGAGTATATCATACCCACCCAGTATTTTGGCTCGGTAAAAAACCTGATTATGTATGAGGAGAAGGGAACGGCTGATGAAGAGATCTCAGGTACAATCTCTCCTCAACCTGCTATGTGCAAAAATGTAAGGATTTAAAAGGAGTGCCGGAACGTCCGTATCTACCGTTTGTTGAAATGGTATTCTGGATTCATTCCGGCGTACGGATGATGATCACCGGCCGTTTTGCGTTCATAGCCACCGTATACGCTGTGCTGCCGAGCATAAATTCACGGAACCAGCCTTTTCCATGGGAGCTCATCCAGATGACAGATACGTCCTCTTCATCGGCAATTCTCGTGATCTCGAAGGTGGGATTCCCTGTCCTTACGATTGTCTTGACTTCGATGCCCTGTGCGGAAAGACTGCTGCGGATTGCTTCTATCTGACCCTTCGCCTTTTGGACAGCATCCCCGATCTCAGCTTCAGTCTCGCCCTGAGAAACAACATGGAGAAGGATAACCCCCCTCACCCCCTTTGTCCTGCAAAGAAGGGCTATCGCACTGTCTGAGTATTTGGAAAAATCAATCGGACAGAGGACCCGTAGGAGTATCATCGGGCAGAACATTTCATAGGTCTTCGCCTTCATCTCCTCGGTAATTTTATGGCGCATGATCAGCACATTGGTCCTGCTGCGGCGGAGGACCGCCATCGATACACTGCCAAGGAGGATCCCTTCCACGCGGCTCTTCCCCCGTGCACCGACAACGATCAGGGAAACGCCTCTTTCCTCGGCTGTTTCGATGATTGCTCCGGCGGTGTCGGATGATGTCTTTACCGCCGTTGTCACCCTGAGGTTCTGGCTGATGTTTTCAAGGTAGCGTTTCTCTTCCTTGAGGAAATTTTCGCCGGTCCTGTAGAATATATCTCCTATCTCTCCACCCCCTCTTGGAGATCTGGCCTCTTCGACAACATGGAAAAGGATGACATCGCGGGCTCCGGGAAAACTGGCGATGCAGTCGAGCGCTCTCTTTGCATACTCTGAAAAATCTGTCGGGAACAGTATTTTTTCGAACATAGGTCACTCCAATAGGTATATCGAGGGGCTGGCAACAGACAAGGCGAAACGGACGGGACTCTTTTGAACAATAAATACTATTTACGATATTTAATATTACTTGGATGTCTCATGGAAGTATAAGCCCGTGTCCAGCTCCCGCAAAGGAAATACAATACCAGTTTACTGTTGAAAATACTATCACCGGACGTATTGTGCTGCTCATGGGCCTCCTGTACAGCACAATTCAGGTAGCACGAGATTGTGTGTGATCTCTCACATTTGCAGAATTCGGGAACATTTTTTGGGCCGTCTGGTATCCCTGGTTTGGTGCCCTTCATTCACCGTATGCACTGGACTTCGACACAGGCCGACAAATTCTGGGGGTTTGGGACATAACTGGTTGGTGAAAAGTCGTCGGATCCCCCGCCAAGTTTTGCCGCATCAACTGCAATCCCCCCCCGAATTAAAGATTATAATAATAATATACAAGGATTGCTTTCTTGGCAGACCAGAATTTAAGAATAGATACATTTATCGTTTTGAACAGGAGAATGGACAACGATTATATTTATATTTTCGCCTATGCTGGATAACATGACCGGATTGATTGAAAAGCTGAAAAAGGGGGCGGTCGATCGTTGCCGAGAGCGGGTTATCGAAGCACGGGAAAATCCAAAGAAAAAGATTGACTCATCGGAAGGTTGCGAAAGAAATCATAGTCTGACATCACATTCGAAAAAAATGCGGGGATTATAACTGGGGGGTTGTGTATGGTAGCAGAAAAATCGTTATTGCAGCAAATCCGGGAAAAAGAGCTGATGCTCAGCATCAAAATTGATGAGACAAGGAGGGAAGCCGAAGAGATCACGCTTATTGCGAGAAAAGAAGCCTCGGAAATGATTGAGAATGCAGAGAGAGAGGGGAAAAAATCTGCCCAGGAATATTACGAAAAAGAGATGGAGAACCTACAAAAAGAAATTGAGCACCTCAAAAGTCAGAGCAACCAACAGGCGATGTCGGTACGCGTGGACGGAGAACGCAATTTACCCTCAGCAATACATAAAATCGTAAAAGTCGTCTCTGCGGAGTAGGGTGATATGCTTCAGAGGATGAAAAAAGTCCAGGTGATTGGGCCAAAAAAGGATCTTCAAAGCGTAGTTGATCTCCTTTATCACACTGGAACTATCCATCTTGAGGATATATCCAAGACAATCCTTCCGGGAGATACGCTTTTAAGGAAAATAGTAATCGAAAAAGGGGGTGAATTTGCAAATATCCTGGTGAAGATAGGAGGCATTTTCCTTGCCCTCCCTAAACTTAAAGATGATCCGCAGAAGCAGGCCCAGATTTATGACGAGCTCCAGAAAAAAAGCCACCCTGATCTTATTGCCAGGGCGAATCAGGTGATTGAGGAACTCGAATCAACCACAAAGGACCTCGCCATAAAGAAGAGTGATCTGGAATTTTCCCTTAGCGCGCTTGACCGGTATGAAAAAATAATAAGAAAAATTCAGCCCTTGGAGAGCCAGTTACCAATATTAGAAGGTTTTGAGGTCACCGTGATTCTCATTCAGCGGGAGTTCAGGGATGTTTTGGACATTATCAAAAATGCGCTGGCAGAAATTACAAAAAATCAGTTTGAAATAATCTCTGCGGATGTAGATGAGACAACTATTGGTTCGGTCATCGTGTTCAACAAAAGGTATACCGAGCCGGTTCACTCGCTCATCTTCTCCCAGAACGTCAATGAGGTCCGGTTACCCTCTGAGTTCCTGGGTAAGCCCTTCAATGAAATTCTTCAGCTGATAACCGTGAAGAGGAAGAAATCAATTGAGGAGATGGCAGTAATCGACGAGAAGCTGGTGAAACTATCCACAGAATGGTACCAGGAACTCACGGTGCTCAAAAAAGTGCTTGAGGACAGGAATGAAGAAGCGGGCGTGTTCGGTAAATTCGGTCAGACGGAGTTCACCTTTGTAATTCTGGGCTGGATCCCCAAAAAATACCTGAAAAGCACAAAAGAAGCACTGAACAATGTCTTCGGAACCAGGGTCATCGTCAATGAGCTTGAGGTGAGTCCGGAGAAGATGGACGAGGCGCCCTCGTTCTACGACAACCCTGCGATCGTTAAACCCTTTGAATTTCTCATGCAGCTCCTCAGTCTGCCAAAATACCGGGAGGTAGATCCGAGTCCCATCTTCGCGCTCTTTTTCCCGATCTTTTTCGGTCTCATGGTCGGGGATATCGCATACGGCGCCATCATCCTTGTGTTTGCCCTGATCATGAAAAAAAAGTATAAAACGGAGATCTGGCTCCAGCACCTGATGACCATCCTTATCCTTGGTTCGATCCCGAGCATCTTTTTCGGGGTGATCTTTGGCGAATTCTTCGGGAATTTCGGTGAAGAGATGGGCTGGATCCATCCGATGCACTTCCTGGGTATCACTTGGAACAGGGTCGAGGCATTGATGCCCCTCCTCATCCTTGCCATCGCCATAGGAGTATTCCATGTGTTCCTCGGTCTCAGCCTGGGAATCATCAATGCCCTGGCAAAGAAGAGCAAAAAACATGCAATTGAAAAAGCCGGGATGATCGTTGCGATCACCGGGCTGCTCCTTGTCATCAGCGCTGCGGCTGAGATGGTACCAGGAATCCTCCTTCAACCCGGGATCGTGATGATCCTCGTTGCGATCCCATTGATTATCTATGGCGGCGGATTCTTCGGGGTATTCGAGATCATGAGCACCGTCGGAAACATCCTCTCCTACGCCCGTATCATGGCAATCGGCATGGCGTCGGTCATCCTTGCGCTGGTGGCAAATCGACTCGGGGGTGCGATGGAGGTGGCGCTGGTAGGGTTTCTGATCGCTGCACTGCTGCATATACTCAATATCGTCCTTGCAATGTTCAGCCCGTTCCTCCATTCCTTCAGGTTGCATATGGTGGAGTTCAATTCAAAATTTTACGAGGGGGGAGGGAAGATGTACAAACCGTTCAGGAAAGGGAAGGATGGGTGACAAACCGATGAAATGAATGCAAAACGTGGTACCGGCCTGGCAAAGGTGCTGAATGAGGTTTGAAAAGATTAATCAAAGGGTAAATGAATTTAACGGTTACAGGAAAAAGGTGTTGGTAAACATGGTAGATTGGGGAATTCCTATTGGAGCAGGCATTGCATTTGCCGCTGGTGCAATTGGGACAGGGTACGCGCAATCAAAAATCGGGTCTGCCGGAGCGGGAACAATTGCAGAACGACCTGAGACATTTGGATCGATGGTAGTTCTGGTGGCAATTCCCGAGACCATGGTCATATTAGGTTTCGTGGTTGCAGCAATGCTTATGATCATGCTGAAGTGACCGTATGCCCGGTTTACTGCCGGTGGATTCACCGGGCGTTCTGTAAAACGGGAATTTTTTAATAAACCTGAGGAAGCGGACATGATGGTGTTGGTTCGACAAGGCAATAACAGAATCTGGTGAAACGATGCCATATGAGCAGTTGATTGAATCGGTTGAGGTCAGTGCAGAAGAAAGGATAATGGAGTTGAAGGAAAAGGCACACAGGCAATCGATGGAGATACGAAAGGAGGCGGAAGGAAAAGACGAGACCATCAAAAGGAAGCATCTGGATGCAGCCAAAAGAGCGGTAGTAGTCGAACGCAACAAATCAATTGCAAAGGTCAAAGAAGAAACAAGGATGCAGCTGATCCGCGCGAAGGATGAAGTGTATCAGAAAGCCTGTTTTGAAGCCAAAAAAATCCTGTCATCGGGACGTGAGAATGCAAATTACGAGAAAAGCTTCAGAAAAATGCTGAAGGAGGCCGTTTTGGAGCTGGAAGGAGTAGAAATACAGCTGCATATCGATAAACGGGATGAGAACCTCTGTAAAAAATTGCTACCGGAACTTAACCTGAACTGCGAGATAATTACCGATTTAACCAGTGCAGGGGGATTGAATGCGGGCACAAAAGATCAAAAATTCATCATCTTCAATACGATCGAATCGAGGTTTGAGAAGGCAAAGGTACTCCTGAGATTAGACCTATTTGCGGCACTTTATGGTGGTCAGGGTGGAGTATGACTACGTAAATGCACGGATAAGAGGCATGAAAAGCCGTCTGCTCGATACTCCTGTATTTGAAACCCTGATTCTCAAACCCGATGTTGAGGCGATCATTGCTGAGCTGGGAAATACCGCTTATAAAGACGAGATTGAAAAAGCAAGTGTCCAGTATTCCGGGATAAGGTGCGTCGAAGTTGCGTTGCGAAAGGATTTTACCGCTGCATTCAGGAAGATTCTGCATCTCATGCAAGGGGAAAAGGCTGAAAAGTATATCAAAATCCTTCTGAACCGCTGGGATGTGCAGAACATCAAGACGATCCTGCGGGGCAAGAAGATCCATGTGATATCAGACGAGATAATAGAGTGCCTTGTTCCGGCAGGAGAACTGGATGACATCACGTTAATCGAGCTGATCAAGCAGCCCGATGTCAGGGAGGTAATTGATCTCCTTGCAACGTGGGGAATTGAATTTGCAAAGCCGCTGACCCGTAATTTTAAGGAATATACGGAAAAAAACGATCTTGCCGTTCTTGAGTGTGCCATTGACAAATTTTACTATGAAAATGCCCTGGAGACACTGGGGGAAGAATCCTACGATGATCATATCGTCCGGGATATGGTAACAACTGAGATTGATATAACCAATATCAAAAATGTCCTGAAAATGATACGGGACAAAATAGGTATTGAAGAGGCAGAAACATTCCTGATCAATGGTGGCGCGAGGCTGGATATCAAAAGACTCCTTGCCATGATCCGGACCGGGACGCTTGAGGGAGCGATCAAGATCCTTGACGCCACGCCATACAATTTCCTCTCAGAACTTCCTGCGGATGTGTTCAGGAAAGAAAAGATATCGGCATTTGAGAAAGAACTCGAAAAATATCTGATAAAACGAGGGATCAGACGGTTCCTCGGTGATCCGCTGAGTATCGCCATTGCAGTCGGCTATGTGTGGGCGAAATATAACGAAATCACCAATATCAGGATCATAGCCAGGTGCAAGACTGCCGATATCTCAGAAAAAGAACTACGGGAGGAACTGATCTATGTATAAATTTGTCGTGGTCACCGATCCAGATTCGGCACCGGGGTTCAGGCTTGCCGGGGTGGATGTTCTCGAGGCATCAAGTCTGGATGAGGCAAAGAAGATCATACCCCCCCTGCTTTATAAAGACGATACGGGAATCGTTGCGATAAGTGAAGATTTCATGACCGTGCTGGATGAGAAGCTGCTGGAGAAGATCGCGAAGACGTACCGACCGATCATTATTCCGATTCCCTCCAGGATTAAGGGTATCGAGAGAACAAGCTACATCGAACGGTTGCTGCAGAGGGCAATCGGGTATAATATCGTGTTACGGAGGTAGGGGTTATGATTGCGGGGGTTATATCGAGAATTTCGGGCCCAGTGGTTCTTTCAGATCAGATGAGGGGCTCGAAGATGTATGACGTCGTGAAGGTAGGTACTGAGGAACTCAACGGGGAGATCATACGCCTTGACGGGGATCTTGCGGTTGTCCAGGTATATGAAGACACATCAGGATTAAAGATTGGCGAGAGGGTCGTGAACACGGAAACACCGCTCTCCGTTGAGCTTGGTCCCGGGCTGCTCTCCTCGATTTATGACGGCATACAGAGGCCTCTGCCGATACTGATGAAAAAGAGCGGGAGTTTTATATCCAGGGGCATATCTGTCCCGGGGATTGATAAGGAGAAGAAGTGGGAGTTTACTCCAACCGCCAAAAAGGGGGACCGAATATCCGGTGGCAATATCATAGGGACGGTAAAGGAGTACCATATCGAGCACAGGATCATGGTTCCTCCTCTTATTTCAGGAACTATCAGGGAGATCCGGAGTGGTGCATTCACCGTTGAGGAACCCGTCTGCATCCTTGAGGACAACACCCCGATAACGATGATGCAGAAATGGCCGGTGCGGCGGGGGAGGCCCTACAAAAAAAAGCAGGACCCCCGGTTGCTCCTTGTCACCGGGCAGAGAATCTTTGATACCATGTTCCCGGTAGCAAAGGGCGGGACTGCCATGATCCCCGGCGGTTTTGGCACAGGAAAGACGGTGGCGGAACAGACCCTCGCAAAATGGTCGGATACCCAGATTGTTGTGTACATCGGGTGCGGGGAGCGGGGCAATGAGATGACCGATGTACTGACTGAATTTCCGGAGCTTGTGGATCCCCGGACAAAGATGCCCCTGATCCAGAGGACAATCCTGATTGCGAACACCTCAAACATGCCTGTGGCGGCACGGGAGGCATCGATCTATACAGGGATCACGATGGCAGAATACTACCGGGACATGGGGTATGATGTCGCCCTGATGGCGGACTCCACGTCACGGTGGGGGGAGGCATTGCGGGAAGTCTCGGGCAGGCTGGAAGAGATGCCGGGAGAAGAAGGGTACCCCGCCTACCTTGCAACAAGGCTGGCGGCGTTCTATGAGCGTGCTGGAAGGGTGATCTGCCTCGGGTCTGACGATCGTATGGGGTCCATCACGGTTGTTGGCGCGGTGTCGCCACCGGGAGGAGATTTCTCGGAACCAATCACCCAGAACACGTTAAGGATAACAGGAACCTTCTGGGCGCTGGACACGAGCCTTGCGTACCGGCGGCATTTCCCGTCGGTGAACTGGATCAAGAGTTACTCACTGTATCTGGACAGCATCCAGGACTGGTTTGTGGAGAGCGGGTTTGTTGACTGGAAGGAGATGCGGGACAGGACGATGTACCTTCTCCAGAAGGAGGTTGAACTGCAGGAGATTGTGCAGCTGGTCGGTCCCGATGCCCTGCCTGAGAGCGAGAAGGCAATTCTGGAGGTTACACGGATGGTCAGGGAGGATTTCCTGCAGCAGAGCGCCTATCATGAGATCGATTCCTTCTGCCCGCTCGAAAAGCAGTACTGGATGCTCAAGGTCATTCTGGCGTTCTATGACCGGACCAGCGAAGCGATGAACCGGGGGGTTGCGCTGAACAAAATCCTGAAACTTCCGTGGAAGGCGGAGATCGGGAGGATGAAAGAACTGGGAGATGTGGAGAGAATCAAGGGCCTCATCGGCGAGATCGATAAGACTATTGCAGCCCTCGAGGTGGAGAGATGAACCCGGTCAGCCTGATGACAAAAGAGTGCAGGACGGTCAACTATGTGTCCGGGCCTTTAATCTTCGTCCAGTCTGTTAAAGGGGTCTCCTATGGAGAAATCGCACAGATCACACTTCCCAGCGGGGAGCAGAGGACCGGGCAGGTACTCGATATCTCGAAGGATCTTGCTGTCGTCCAGGTCTTTGAGGGTACCAGCGGGATCGATGACAAGGAAACGCGGGTGCGGTTTACCGGGAAACCCCCGACAGTGGATGTCTCCATTGATATGCTCGGGAGGATCCTGAACGGGGTGGGAAAGCCCCGCGACGGGGGGCCCGACATTATCCAGGAAGCAAGCCTGGATATCAACGGGATGCCCATCAACCCGTACGCGAGGGACAAACCCGCCGACTTCATCCAGACCGGTATGTCCACCATTGATGCCCTGAATACTCTCGTCAGGGGCCAGAAGCTCCCGATCTTCTCCGGTGCCGGCCTGCCCGCAAACAAGCTTGCCGCCCAGATCGCACGACAGGCAAAGGTGCTCGGGGAAGGTGAGAACTTTGCCGTGGTCTTTGTCGCCATGGGGATTACGTACAAAGAGGCATCGTTCTTCATGGATGATTTTGAAAGGACCGGTGCCCTTGAACGCGTCGTCTTTTTCATGAACCTTGCCGATGATCCGACGATTGAGAGGCTCGCAACCCCGAGGTGCGCTCTTACCGTCGCCGAATACCTTGCGTTTACCCACAACCTCCACGTCCTTGTAATCCTGACAGACATGATCAATTACTGTGAGGCGTTGAGAGAGATCTCCACGGCACGGGAGGAAGTCCCGGGAAGGAGAGGGTATCCCGGCTATATGTATACGGACCTTGCATCCCTCTACGAACGCGCCGGGCGGATCAAGGGAAAGACGGGATCCATCACCCAGATCCCCATCCTGACAATGCCGGACGATGATATCACCCACCCGGTGCCGGATCTCACCGGCTACATCACCGAGGGGCAGATCGTGCTCTCACGGGACCTGTACAGGAGGGGCGCGAACCCACCCATCGATGTCCTCCCCTGCCTCTCACGGCTCATGAACCTCGGTATCGGCCCGGGAAAGACACGCGAAGACCACAGGAACGTGGCCGACCAGCTCTATGCCTCGTACGCCTACGGGAGAGACCTGCGGAGGCTGGTTGCGATCGTAGGCGAAGAGGCGTTGACTGAACTGGACAAGAAATACCTGAAGTTTGCGGATGAGTTCGAGAAGAAATTCATCACGCAGGGGGACGAAAACCGGAGCCTTGAGAGGACGCTGGAGATTGGCTGGGATCTCATGTCCATGCTTCCGGAAGAAGAATTGAAACGCATAAAACTGGACTTCATCAGGAAGTATCACCCGGCGTACAAAAAGGGATGAGCCATGGAGCAGGTAAACCCCACAAGGATGGAGCTCATCAGGAAAAATGCGCAGATCAAGCTTGCCGAGCAGGGGAGGGACCTTCTCCGCGAGAAGATGGATGCGCTCATTCAGGAGTTCTTCCACATCATGGAGTCGGTCTCGAAATCGCGGGATGAACTGGAGATTGTTGCAGAAACGGCACAGCGCTCGCTCTTGACCGCTCTTGCCGTTGATGATTCCGTCACCCTGAAATCTGCATCTTTTGCAACGAGGAAAGGCCTGTTCATCGATATCAAGGGGAAAAATATCATGGGGGTTCCTGTCCCGGTGCTTGAGAAAAAGAGAGTCACAAAGAGCGTTCTTGAGCGGGGTTACAGTATCATATCGACAAGCGGGAGGATCGATGAGGCGGCAGAGAAGTTCGAGATGGAACTGGACCTGATCATCGGGCTTGCGGAAACGGAGACTTCCTTAAAACGGCTTGGCGGGGAGATCCAGATGACGCGGAGGAGGGTGAACGCGCTGGAGCAGGTGCTGATCCCCGATTTGAAAAAACAGGCAAAGTATATTAAAAACGCCATTGACGAACGGGAGCGCGAAGATCTCTTCCGGTTAAAAAAAGTGAAAAAGATCATTGAACGCAAGAAAAAGACCGCACAGCAATAGATGGCTGACAGGCCAGACGCAAAAAATCCCGTGGTATGACCCGTGTCACCGAATTTCCACACCGCATGTATTATTTTTAAAAGATCTGTGCATCCCGTCCCCCTCAAATTTTAGATTTGGAAAGGAACCTGATGAAAGGCTCCAGTACCGAAGGGACGGACCGGCTTAATATGAGGAAAAAAGCACCAGGTTCTTCCATTCCCATATTCAGTTTGACATATGGTTTCAATGACAGTTCTCTTTATGATCTGCAAAAGAGACAGATTCTGCTTTATATCCCACAGGTATTACAATCCATGCCGTTTTTTTAAAAAAGAGGTCACACCATAAGACTGAGTGTGATTGGTGTTATCTTCTCTTTGTCTTTTAAGATTCTCGCCGTTAATAAATTCCTTTGCCTTTAATTTCGCCTGTTCTATCCGATCCCTGCACCTGTCTATCGCTAAGTCTTTCAATCTCACGATTTTTTTATCGATATCGCCTGCCATATGCCGGACATCCGAAAAATTATCAATGTGTGTAATCCATCAGTGGATAGATATACTTTCCGACAGTCAGAGGACTGATCGAATAGTAATTCGCTGGCCCCCTTTCTGTATGTGCGATAGAATTCCTGTGTTGCCGATCTTTTTATCCTGTTTCCTGCGCTAATTACATTGAATGATCCCTGCACCTGTCTCTGCTCTCCATGGCATGAGCAGCGCGGTCCTTCTGTTCTCTCTTGTATTCGGAATCTCGTTTATCGATTCTGTGAAAAATGTATTCTCATCCGGTAAAAGTATCGCGAAAATGAAGGATGCACATGATATCCGTGGTCTTGTCCGCCTGTTGAACCACAGCGATCCCGATATTCAGTATCACGCGGTGGAGGCGCTCGGGGAGATCGGTGATGCCTGTGCTGTGGAGCCCCTGATCACTGTATTGAAACATGAGGAGATGAGCGGTGTCCGCTGGAAAACAGCAGAATCACTGGTAAAGATCGGCGCCCCATCTATCGAACCACTGATCAGCGTGCTCCAGCACCCGGATAGTGACGTGAGGTGGAAGGCGGCGATTGCCCTTGGTGAAATCAGGGATCCGCGTGCGATTGGACCACTTATCCGGCAGCTGTCGGACACGGACCGTTTCGTGAAGAGCCGGGTGGCGCATGCACTCGGGATGATCGGAGCACCCGCGGTCCATCCCCTGATACAAACACTCCACGACGGCGATGGCAACCAGCGGTGGGGGGCGGCAATCGCACTTGGCGGCATCAAGGATCCTGCGGCAGTCGACCCGCTGATCCTGGCACTTGCGGATAAGTATGAAAATGTCCGTGCCGAGGCGGCAGCTGCCCTCGTTTCAATCGGGAAGCCGGCAATCGCGCCCCTGATCCGGTTCCTGAAATATTCGGAGGGGACCGTGCGTATCGAAGTGATGGCTGCCCTTGGGGAGCTCCATGCCAGTGATGCCATCGAACCGCTTGTACAGATGCTGGAAAAAGTGGATGGAGAGGAACGCCACACAATCAATGCGACTCTGGATGCAATTTTGACCCCGTCTGTCGAACGGATGGCAAAGAGGTTATGGAACGATAACAACCATGAAACAACCGGACACGAGATCAAGAAATCCCTGCAGGAACGTGAAAAGTGAACCCGTGTGAGAACGACCATGACCGCAGATGATAGTATCACGGCGCTGATCTCCGCATTCCGCGATCCTTCGGTTGATAGACGACATGACGCCATACAAAAACTGGCACAGTGCGGCGAACGTGCGGTTGCCCCCTTGATCAAGGCGCTCCACGATGCACCAGATTCCGATCTGCGATGGTATGCTGCCGCAGCACTGGCACGGATTGGCGCACCAGCCATCACCCCCCTTCTTGCAGAGATGAACGTGGACCATGACGCGGATTTCAGGAAATATGCCGCCGCAGCGCTCGGCGGGATTGGAGAACCCGCAGTAGAACCGATTATCGAAGCGATGGCAGTTGATGACCGCGAACTGCGGGGCTTTCTCTCGCTTGCTCTCTGCAGGATCGGGACGCCCGCGATCGGTCATCTCACCCGATCCCTTGAAAGCAGCAGCGAGATCATAAAATCGTGCGCCGCACTCACGCTCTGGCAGATGGGGGAGGATGGGATCGCTTCGATTGTCGAAAAAATGGAACGGGAAAATACCGGATAAAGCACCAGGCTATCGTCCGCTTTTACGCCTCCACATCGGAAATTATTGCCTGACACCGGAACCGAACAGATAAATCTCCCCGTGCCTACCATTCCGGTATGTTGCAGATCTCGCCTGCGATGGAGGCGTACCAAAAAACGCTTCATTCCTCGCTTGATGCGGCGATAAAAATCGCACAGCAGGCACGTTCCCGCGGGCTTGATCCCTCGACAGATGTAGAGATCCCGATCGCAAATGATCTTGCCGACCGTGTCGAGGCACTCCTTGGCATCAGGGGGGTTGCTGCACGCATCCGCGAGCTGGAACAGCAGATGTCCCGCGAAGAGGTTGCGCTCCGGATCGGCGACGATTTCGTGCAGAGGAGATTTTTGGAGACCAACAGGGAGGAGATCCTCGATCATGCGATCCGCACTGCAATGGCGCTGTTGACAGAAGGGGTCGTCGCGGCGCCCACGGAAGGGATCGCCAAGATCGGGATTGGCAAGAACGATGACGGGACCGAGTACCTGAAGATCTATTATGCTGGGCCAATCCGGAGTGCAGGCGGGACGGCGCAGGCGCTTTCCGTGCTCGTGGGGGACTATGTGCGGCGGCAGCTGGGGATCAACCGTTATATCCCGCGACAGGAGGAAGTCGAGCGTTACATCGAGGAGATCCGGCACTATAACACGATCATGAACCTCCAGTACCTGCCCAGTGAGCAGGAGATCCGGCTGATTGTGAAGAACTGCCCTGTCTGCATTGACGGAGAAGCAACCGAGCAGGAGGAGGTCTCCGGGCACCGGAATCTCGAACGGGTGGAGACGAACACCGTCCGCGGCGGGATGGCGCTTGTCCTTGCCGAGGGCATCGCCGGAAAAGCACGAAAACTCAAGAGCAAAGTTGAAATGATGAAGATGGACGGGTGGGACTGGCTTGACACGATTATCAAGGACAACACCGACGAGGGGATTTTTAGCATCAAGCCCCTCGACAAGTATCTGCGCGACCTGATTGGCGGACGCCCGGTCTTCGCATACCCGATGCGCAAAGGGGGGTTCCGGCTAAGGTATGGGCGATCCCGCAATACCGGATTTGCTGCCGCCGGGCTGAACCCGGCGACCCTCCATATTCTCGGCAACTTCCTTGCTGTTGGCACCCAGATGAAGACAGAGCGGCCCGGCAAGGCCTGCGGGGTCGTACCGGTCGATACGATCCAGGGGCCGACGGTCAGGCTGAAAAACGGAGATGTCCTTCGTGTTGACGACGCACCAACCGCGCTGCAGCTCGCACCGGACATCGACAAAATTCTCGATGTCGGTGAGATCCTGATATCGTTCGGGGAGTTCCTTGAGAATAACCATCCGCTCGTACCGTCTGCCTATTGTGAGGAATGGTGGATTTTGGAGGGCGGGAAGCGGCACCCTGAGAGCGAGGAGGAGGCAATCGCGTTTGCCCGCAACGGGGCATACCTCCACCCTGACTATACCTGGATCTGGGATGACCTGACATGCGATCAGGTCCGTCTGCTCGCTGATATTGTTTCGGGGAGTGGAAAAATCAGCGACAACCATCTTTTCCTCCCCGTTACTCAAGAGACAAAACATCTTCTCGAGGAGATCCTCCTCCCTCACACCGTGCGTGATGATATGATACAGATTTCGGACTACCGTGCGTTTATTGCCTGTCTCGGGCTCGATCACACCCTCAGGAAACGGGAGGTCTGGAACGACGCCGACCAGACGGTCCCCCTTGCACTTGTCTCACACCTGAGCGGGTTTGCCCTCAGGTCCCGGGCCGGGACGCGGATTGGCGGGCGTATGGGGCGGCCTGGGAAGTCAAAACCCCGCAAGATGAACCCCCCTCCTCATATCCTCTTCCCTCTCGGCGAATCCGGTGGATCCCGCCGCTCGTTCCAGGAGGCCTCCAGCCATACGCCCGAATCTGATGCCAGCTTTGTCGGGATCGATTTCCAGAAGGAAGGCGGTATTATCGAGATTGAGGTCGGCAGGCGCCGCTGCACTGGCTGTGGTGAAATGACGTATAAGAACCAGTGCGAGCACTGTTCAGCACACACGGTCCCCGTCTTTACCTGCCCGAAATGTGGCAGGGAGACCGCAAAGGAGCGGTGTCCGGGGTGCAATATTCCGACAACCTGCCTGCAGAAGGCAGCTGTGAACGTCAAGGAAGAATACCTCAGGACAATCGAGCGTCTGGGGATGAAGCCCGACAGCGTCACGCTGGTAAAAGGAGTGAAGGGGGTTATTTCACGGGCAAAAACTGTTGAATCCCTCGAAAAAGGGATTTTGCGTGCCCAGCAGGAGGTGTATGTCTTCAAGGACGGGACCACGCGGTTCGATATGATCGACCTTCCTGTCACCCACATCCGCCCCTCCGAGATTGGTGTCGATGTTGCAACGCTCCGCGGGCTCGGTTACGAAACGGATTTCAACGGCAGGACTCTTTCTGAATCGTCGCAGGTGATCGAGATGCGCCCGCAGGACCTTCTCATCTCAGACTCCTGTGCCGAATACATGGTGAAAGTGGCGCAGTTTATCGACAACCTGCTGGTCAAGTCGTACAAACTCCCTGCGTTCTATAACATCAGCACACGCCGTGACCTTGTCGGGCATCTTGTGATTGGGCTTGCCCCCCATACGAGCGCCGGTGTCCTTGCACGGATCATCGGGTTTACGCGGGCAAATGTGGGGTACGCTCACCCCTTCTTCCATGCCGCCAAGCGCCGGAACTGCCTCTATGGCGATACGGAGATCGAAGTGTTCGACGGCAAGCGCTGGAAGAGCACACAGATCCGCCGGTTCGTGCTGGAAAATTTTGATGTGAGCAGACCCGGTATCGACAGGCTTGGAACCTACTACTCGGACCCGGCGCAGGTCTGGCACACCCGCACGGTGGACACCGGGGGCATCCTGCATATCCGCCGCATTACCTCGGTCTCAATCCACCGTTCACCTGCGGCACTCATCCGGTTTACCACGTCGCGGGGCAGGGAAATTGTTGTCACGCCTGACCACCCGATGCTGATCTGGGATACAAGCTACCTTCGCAAAGTCCGGGCGATTGAGCTCAAAGCAGGCGATCCCGTGCCGGTGTTTGAAGGCATACACGTGATCTCCGACCGTATTACTGCCGTTGAGACCCTTCCCTCACCTGAAGACAGGGTGTACTGCCTTACGGTTGCAGATGACCATACGCTGGTGGCAAATGGCATCTTCACCGGGCAGTGTGACGGCGACGAGGACTGCATCATGCTCCTCCTTGACGGCCTAATCAATTTCTCCCGTTCATTTCTCCCACAAAGCCGGGGTGGTTCCATGGACGCGCCGCTGGTTCTGACAAGCAGGATCGACCCGTCTGAAATTGATAAGGAAAGCCTGAATGTTGACGTATGCCCGCGGTACCCTCTTGACCTGTATACCGCTGCCCTGCGGTATGCAAAACCACAGGAAGTTGAACCGCTCATCGATCGGGTTGGGCAGCGGCTTGGGACACCTGCCCAGCTCGAGGGTTTCTGTTTCACCCACGATACTACGGATATCTCGGCAGGCCCGCTGGAATCCATGTATACGCAGCTCAGGACGATGCCGGAAAAACTGGAGGCAGAACTCAGCCTTGCAGAGCGGATCCGGGCGGTGGACGCCGACGACGTGGCAGAACGCGTTCTTACCACCCACTTCATCCGCGATCTCACCGGCAACCTTGCTGCGTTCTCGAAGCAGAAGTTCCGGTGCACCAGGTGCAACACGACCTACCGCAGGATGCCCCTTACCAATAAGTGTACAAGGTTCCGCGGAAAAGGCATCTGTAACGGTAACATTGTCCCCACGGTCCATGAAGGATCGGTGAAAAAGTATCTCGAAATGTCAAAAGCGCTCTGCGCCAAATACCATGTTTCCGAGTATACCCGCCAGCGTGTGGAAGTGCTCGATCTTGCCATCACATCTACATTTGGCGAGGAAAAGCAACAGCAGATGGGGCTTTCGGATTTTATGTAAGGCGTTTGTTCAGAAATTCAGGTAAGATTCTTCAAAGCTCAAAGCCTTTTACTATCCTGCACCAAACTAATCCTGAGCGAGGGTATCTAAGCTTGGTCAACAGAGGCAGACTCAAGATCTGTTCCAGAAGTGGTTCGCGGGTTCAAATCCCTCCCCTCGCATCTTTTTTTTTAATTTAACCAACGGGAATATCCAAAGATACACGGCTTGAATTCACAAATACCTTCCAATAGAGCGCCTTCTTGTTCACAGTTTTGGAAAAATTATATTCCCTTATGACAAACATTACTCTCAATCTTCGAAAAAAAAACCTCTTATGGGAGATGGCGTACTGACCGACTTTACCGGAGAGAAGAATGAGGCCGGGGAGATTCTCCGCGTCAGGCTGCAAAAAAAAGGGGACCGGGAGCTGTTCGCCTGCGCCGAGTTAATGATGGGCGCAAATCATATACGCGTGCGGTGTTTTAACGGGGTCACCCGCCCGGGGCGGATCAAAGGAAAGAGAAAAAAAGAAGGTCTGGATCCGTGAAGGGGATATTCTGATTGTGATCCCGTGGAAGTTCCAGGGTGAAAGATGCGATAGTATTTACCGTTACACCGGCCCGCAGGTTGAATGGCTCCGCAGGAACAATTACCTCTGGACTGTTTTTTTACCAGTACAATAAAAAAATACCCTGATTTGTATTACAGGCTTTTGACCATGATATCATATTTCTTGATGACGAGCGTGTCGGTTGGAGGCAGTCGGTACGTATTAGGAGCTGTCTCCGTCCATTTCAGAGAATTTGTAAAATAATTACGCCATGCCACAGAGAAATTGTAAATTTTCGGATCAGGGGTGTAATAAACCGTAACCTGGTTTCCCAGCGCAGGTTTTGAGATTTCCGAATAGGTGGTCGTTGAAACCTGCATGCGAACGGTCCCGACACCCGTCTGTGACATAAAAATCGTGGAATTCAAACCTATGAGGGAGATGACCGACGTGTTTTTTAAGGTGATCGGGTCGGTATCACTGAACCACCGGGGTTCAGCAACCATCACCGAGCCGGACGCGTACATCGGGCGGGCGATCACCGCACCGTTTTCAATGGCGATGACCTGCTGGGCATTGATGGATTCGTACTGTAGTTGGCCCGTATGGAACGTGACATCGACAGAACCTCCGTCAGATATCCTGAACGATGAGCTGGTCGGACTGAATAGTGTGTTATAAACGGTGAGCGATCCCCCGCTGACCTTGAGCGAGGTCTCCTTGTAGGGGACATTCTTGTAGGTGATGCTTTTAATATCATTCTGCAGCACGATCAAATTCTTCTCCATGATCCGTTTGTCGGCATTCACCTGCTGCTGGAGGAGCATAGGATATCCATAGAGCGTGACAAGCCCGATCCCGACCATAACCAGAGTGAAGATTAACATAAAGCCGATAGATTCGGATACGCCCCAATCATTTCTTTTGATACCATCACACAATTTCATCAGAATCCCCTTGAATCATAGCTAATCCTGTTTATCCCCCTGCCGGTTGTGTTTCCCGTCGCGTTGCGTGTTGCCCCGATACCGGCAAGCGATACTTTGGTGAAAACGTACCCGCGTGAAACCGTGACATCCTGACTGGATGCGTACTGCCCGATCTCGACAAAATAATCCCTGCCTGCCACGTCATCAGGGAGGTCAAACATCGTGGAGATTGAACCATTGTAGGGAGCAATGATATACACATCGACGATACGGGTGGAGACACCATTGCCGATATCAGTAAAGGCGGCATAACTGACCGTATTGACCGGGCCTTCCATGATGGTGGAATTCACCATCAGCATCATCACAACCATGAGGACCATCAGGATACCGCTGATCATGACATACTCGATCAGGTTTGCAGCCCCCGAATCATCCTTCCGGTCAATGACTTGTTGTTTCATTGTATGCCGTCACCCCGTTGTTGTAATGGATCTCAATGGTTTTTGTGTAGGGCGATCCCGGTGGGGCCACAGAGACCCGGAACGAGACGATTGCGTTCTTTCTGGACAGTGAAAGCGAGGAGATATCATTTTTTACCAGCGTCAGGTTGTTAGTGGAAAGTGCGGAGGCAGAGAGCACCTCACTCCGCATATCAACGATATCATTTTTGGGAAATTCGAGCACCGCCTCTGCCGTTGTCTGGCCGACCACGGTTGACTGGTTGACAACAATTGCCAGGAAGAACAGGGCGAAGCTTACCATAAAGCCCATGAGCACAATCCACTGCGCATCACTGTTCAGTCGCGCCATATGAGGACCTCAACGAGAACTGCCTGAACCCGTGCATCAACTACAGCGGGCATGGCCCCTCCCGCTGAATTGTCGACCTGCACCCATTCCGTCACCCGCATCGGATGTTCCCCCCCCGTTGGTTTGCGGGACTCCGTAAAGTGGATCTGGTTGACTGAATTTGCCAGGTTGTTCCGGTAATAGTAATCGGCGCTGAACTGGAGGTTGTCATAGGTCCCGCCCGTCCTGTTGTTGGCGAACCAGAGAAATGTCTGCCGGAACTGGTCGACATCATTATTTTTTATGACCCTCTGGAGTGTACTCTCTCCCGATACTGTCAGGGAGTTGGGGGTGTTCATCATGTGCAATGCATCTCTTCCCATCTGTTCCAGCTGCATGTCACTGATATGGGAGTCTCCCGGCGTATAGAGCGATGTGGTACCGACCACGATATATGCGGTCAGCAGCATGATCAGCCCGGCAGCGACGCCTTCGATGGTGAAGAGCTGTCCGTCAGTGTTTACCATATCAGCACGTCCATGTCAGGGGTTCTAATACTTGATGATGACGATACCACTTCTACCAGCTCCACCAGCTTGTGCGGGGTTTCCAGATACAGACGATGTTCCACCACCACCACCAGAACCATATCCGGTTGCAGCAGCCCCATTAGCGTAGGGTGTCGCACCACCCGCACCGCCGCCACCAGTACCACCTGAACCAACAGTACCCGGATTACCAAGACCTCCGCCACCGCCGCCGGCATAGGTGACGGATGCGCCGGTGATCGAGGATGCTGCCCCGTTTCCACCGCTTCCACCCGTTGTTGAGGTTGCAGCACCTCCGGCTACACCAGAACCGCCACCGCCGCCACCTGCATCGATACCCGCATATCCAGTACCGCCAGCATATCCCTGACCAGCAGTTCCAGCACCGCTGCCACCTGCATCACCACCGCCGCCACCACCAGAACCGCCAGAACCGCCAGCGTTTGAACTTGCCGCACCATATCCACCACCCATTGCATTTATTCCATTTCCGGCAGTGGTATTTGCGAATGATGAATTGCCACCTTTAATCCCATTGTTTGCACCCGTCGCTCCACCAGCTCCACCAGCACCGACAGTTACCGTGAGTGATCCCCCGGGGGTTACGGCAAGAGTACCCGTTCTGAATCCGCCCGCACCACCGCCACCACCGCCCTTAGCCCATGCAGCCAGACCCGCACCACCGCCACCACCGGCAATTACAAGATATTCAACTGAAGTGACGCCTGCGGGTACTGTCCATGTGGTCGTTCCGACAGTGGTGAAACTGACGATGGTGTATGACGGGGTGGGAGTCGGCGTGGGCGTGGGAGTCGGCGTGGGTGTCCCGCCTGTACATGTCCATGTCTCCTGGCTCCCGAGGTAATGGAAGGTCGCAGGATCGTTCTGGTTGTTGTATTCGGTAGAGATCCAGTTGGAGGACCGTGCGGAGTTGGAGATCCGGACCTCATCGATCCTGCCGTCAAACCATTCGCTCCAACTGGGGTTGTATCCCATGTAGAGGGGGTTGGCGCTGGTGTGGGAGCTCAGAGCGAGAGTACCGGTTCCCCCCTGCGTCCCGCTAAGGGCTCCATTCCTGTAAACCCGGATATTGGAACCGTCATACGTGACAACAAGGTGCTGCCATGATCCCGTCGAGAAAGACGTGGGGTACCAGTTCCAGTTGAGCGGATTGTACAGTTCGAGGACAAAGTTGGTGCCATCGAAGACCACGTAGAGGTCCGCGTTGCTACCGAACTTGGCGACGACCGTGTCCCACCCCGAGAGCGTGTCCGGTCTCACCCATGCCTCGACACTCAGGTAGTTGGGGATGTGCAGGCTGGTGCTGTCTTCGACCCGGATGCGCTGGCTTGAACCGTCGAAATCCCGGCTGCGGCCCATCTTCCCGGCCGCGTCGGTCGTCCCGGTGTTGGAACCGTGGTTGTTGTTCGATGTGCTGTCGGTAAAGACCGTGTTCAGGTGCCATACCCCCTTGAAGTTGCTGTCCCACACATTGTTCTTGTCCTGCTGGTCGGTCGACGTGGGATTGCCGTAGTACATGTAGATGGTGGTATTGGCCGATGAACTGATGGACGGGACCTTTACCCACGCCACGAGAGCGCCGCTGCTGTACGACTCGATCTCGTGGGGGAGTTTGGTGGTCCCATCTGACGAGGTGAAGAGGATGTCGTAGCCGTCGCTCCGGGCATTTGCAGAAAGATCGGAATCCGCGGAGAGGCGGATGAGGACCGGGAAGCTGGACTGTGTTCCGCTCACCTTGGACTTGTCAATGGTGATGTTCTTGCGGTAGCTCCAGCCGCAGTACCACGGCGGGGTGGGGGTGGTAGTCACCGTGGGGGTTACGGTCGGTGTGGGTGTAGGGGTGGGGGTGGGAGTCGGTGTGGGAGTCGGTGTCGTCGGTTCACACGACCATCCCTCCGTAGGACCGAGGGAAATAAAGGTCGAGGGGCTGTTCTGGTTGTTGTACTCGGTCAGGACCCAGGAGGCGGATCGGGCGGAGTTGGAGATCCGGACCTCATCCAAAATACCATCAAACCACCCCCATCCGCCATCTGCACCAACAGCAATATGTCCGGTCGTATCAATACTGCCAAGAGGACTTATCGTATCTCCAACCGTATCGACGCCATTTTTATAGATATGCATTTTGCCGCCGGTCCGATCGGCGACGCCGACAATGTAATACCATGTGTCATCCGAAAAGGTTGTCGAACTGCTCATGCCCCACTCATTGGTAGACCCGTCAGCAATATTGAAATACATTGTGTTGGTATCATCCTCATATTCCAGATCATAACCACTCGTATAGGATCCTATCCCTTTCCAGATAATTGTCGGCCAGGATCCTGATCCGACCGTTGCATCAATATTTACCCAGGCGCTCACCGTTATGTTGCCGGTTCCGAAATCAAGGTGCCCGTCCACAGGGTCCCCAAAGTCCAATTCACCATTAGTGTAAAAATCTGTTCCCCGGCTCACTTTCCCGGCAACGTTGCGGGTGAATGTCCCGCCGTAGGTGCCACTGGTGCCGTAAGAGGTCGAGTCCAGGGCATTCCCGACTGACTCATTCAGGTGCCAGACACCACGGAAGCTGTTGGTCCAGACGTTGGTCTTGTCCTGCTGGTTTGCGGAGGCAGCGTTGCCGTAGTACATTATGATGGTGGTATTGGCCGATGAACTGATGGACGGGACTTTTACCCATGCGGTGAGCCCCCCGCTGCTGTTCGTATACCTCTCGATCTCGTGGGGGATTTTGGTGGTCCCGTCCGATAATGTAAAGAGGATGTCGTAGCCGTCGCTCCGGGCATAGTTCCTGAGGTCGCTGTCCGATGTGAGGTTGATGAGGACCGGGAAGTTGAACTGGGTTCCGCTTACCTTGGACTTGTCAATGGTGATGTTCCTCCGGTATGCCCAAGTGCAGTCGTACCATGCCGGGCTGGGGTTGACCGTGATGTAGTTTGTTTTTATCGTGGTATTGGTGCCACTCGGACTGGTCACGGTCAGGTTTACGGAATATCTCCCGGTTTTCGTATACGTATGCGACGCGTTACGAGCTGTGGAGGTGTTTCCTGCACCAATATCTCCAAACGTCCAGCTCCATGCCGTGGGAGAAGTGCCTGTCGAGGTGTCCGTGAATTGCACCGGAAGGGGAGCAGTTCCTGACGTGGTATTGCTGGTAAAGTCCGCAACCGTGCTCTGCATGCTGACGGTGATGTAATTTGTTTTTATCATGGTATTGGTTCCGGCGCCATTGGTCACGGTCAGGTTCACGGTATAGGTCCCCTCATTCGTGTACGTATGCCACGGGTTCTGGAGGGATGAGGTGTTGTCTGCACCGATATCGCCGAATCTCCAGCTCCATGTAGTGGGAGAACCGCTTGAGATATCGGTGAATGATACATCCAGGGGTTTTGTGCCCGCCCGTGGCTCTGCAAAGAAATCTGCGAGTGGTGGCTGGAGCGGGGTTGACGTTGCAGTCACAAGAGATGGTGAATATGCACCAAAGGGTGCCGTCCAGACGGCAACCTCCAGAACGCCCTCCTTCAACGTTGGCTGCGTCACCTGGTTCGGGCTGTAGGAGTATGGATAGGGTGTTGTGTAGCTGTTGTTGAAGAAGTTATCACCCGACGGGTTGCTCAGGACGAATGTGTAGCTGAGACGCAGGGTCGAGAAATCATCTACCATTCCATAGAAAAATCCCGGTGAGAATAAAACGGTTACGTTGTTACTGACCCGGGAAGGAAGGGTTGTGGAAATCAGCCCCCCATCGATATATGCTTGAAACCTCGGGTTATCATGCCCATAGGTAGTGACCCGGGAGTAGCCGTAGGGAGGGTTGGGATCCCTCCGGTAGATATCGATGCTGTAGAGGGTGATAATGTCGGTGGGGAGTGTGTGCCACACCCGCGCCCCGCTCAGGTTCGTGAGGTTGATCAGGATCTGGTCCCGACGGGGATTGATCTGGTATGCAAAATTTTGTTCGCCCCCGATCAGATCCGTGCAGTTGAGCTCAATGGAAAAGACATGCTGTGTCGTATTTTGTGAATTTTTATATTTTTGCGCATCGATCGTCGTGTTGCTGGGATATTTGATCTTCACGAGGCGCCGGATATATCCGTATCCGTCTGGTTTGATGACTCCGACAGACCGGGTTATCAGAGCGTCGAACGTGCTAAACGTGATATTGAACCCGTACTGGCGATCGCCAAAGATCAGCCGATTCTGGTAATCAGTGGGATAGGAAAATGAGGTACTGCAGAAGAACCGCTCCACTTTGGATAATGAAAGGATATTGGGGGAATCTTTTGAGGCCGCGAGTCCGAACCGGTCGATCTCATTCTTCTGGTAATCATTCTTATTCTCCCAAGAGGGATTTGTCGGCATGCCCGGATCTTCGACGAGAATGACGCCGGTCCGGTATGCAATCGCGTCGAGATCGATTGTTTTTGATTGCAGACCGATCAGAAGTCCGGGGATCATGGTTGACACCCAGATCAATGCCAACATGAAGATGGTCATCCCCGCGAGAAAATCAATGGAGAGGTTTCCCCTGTCATCAACCATACGACGGAATCGACGCCCCTGATCCTAGCCGGACTGTTGCATGTGTATTGGGAATTATAGAAATGCGGGATCTGCGCATATCCTCCCTAATGGGAAATAGGTGGGATATGAGATATACATATTGGTAAAAAAATACCGGTATGGGCGAAATCATCGGATATTTTTTTTAAAGTTCTCAAAACTATATAAATTTATCTATTTAAAATTTCTCTTCTCTCATGCCTTTTTTTGAAAACGTTTCGAATCCATAAAAATTTTTTGTGAACATGTGATTTTTTAAAATATTTTTAAAAAAGCACTACCAGCTAGTCGACAAAAAAACATTTTTTTTAAAATGCGCGCTCCATCCTGAATCCGGATTCTCGCCCGGGTATTTTTCAGGTATTCCCTGTCGTTTTGTGATATAGGTTGCTGATATAAATGCCGCTGAAAATTTCACACCTGCCAAACCATATACAACAACTCCAGCGTTCGGATGAAGGTGCGCCGGCATAATTGCCGGTGCAAAGGGAGATTATTACCGGGAAAAGAACGATGAGCATACACCGCAGCGAAATGACGGGAATCCACGGTGTCCGGTGTGCACGGGAAAAAAATGATACCGCGTTACGGCACAATCTTTGCAATCGGGATCTCAAGGATATCTTCCGCACCGCACGCCTTGAGTTTTGGGATGAGCATATTCACGGCTCTCTTGGGAACCACCGTCTGTATACTGTAGTAGTCTATTCCGTGGAGCCGGCTCACGGTGGGTTTTTTCATCGCCGGAAGGGCTGCGACGATGCGCTCCATGGAATGTGTCGGGACATTCATGGTGAGCAGCACCTTGTGCCGTGCCTCGATGACACCGATCAGCAGTGTCCTGATCTCTTCGATCTCCCTGCGTTTCTGCGGGTCTTCCCAGCTTGCCCTGTTCGCGATAATGACCGTGTACGACTCCATGATCTGCCCGATGATCTTCAGGCCGTTCTGGCGCAGGGTCATGCCTGTCTCTGTCAGGTCAACCACCACATCCATCAGATCGGGGACTTTTGCCTCCGATGCACCGAAGGAATGGAAGAGCTGCACCGGGATCCCAAGGGAGGCGAAAAATTTCTTCGTGAGATTCGGATACTCGGTGGTCACCCTGCTCTCCCGACGGATTTGGGTGATGGTCTCTATTGGCTCATCGTGGTGTACCGCAACAACAATCCTGACATTGCCTTCCCCGGTCTTGCTATAGGAGAGGTTCGCCACCTCAACGACATCGGATTCGGTTTCCCTCACCCAGTCCAGTCCTGAGATGCCCATATCGAAATAGCCGCGCTCCACGTAGGTCGGGATCTCCTGCGGGCGCAGGATCTTTACCTTCCCGATACGCTCGTCATCGATGCGCGGGTTATAATCCCGGTCGGTCCGTTTCACTTCCAGGTCAGCCTCCCTGAAGAGCTGCAGGGTCTGTGCCTCCAGGCTCCCTTTGGGGAGTGCGATCGTGATCATACGATTACAGATTGGAAGCGCGGGAAAAAAAGGTAATGATCCCCTTCACTCAAAGGTATGCACCACAAGCCCGCTCAGGAGTTTTGGCTCGAACCATGTGGATTTGGGGGGCATTACCCCGTGTGCATCGGCAATAGCGAGTACGGTCCCGACGCGGATCGGCTGCATCGCAAACGCCACTGCATACGCCCCGTCATCCACGAGGCGCGCGAGATCTGCGATTGGTCGTGCGCCGCCAAGGTACTGGAGCCGCGCATCGCGGCGGGGGTCGGTGATGCCAAGGGCTTCTTCCAACACATACTTCTGAAGTATGGTAACGTCCAGCGAATCCAGGAGTGATGCCTGCGGTTCGACAGGACGGGTGCACTCATACCATCGGGAGTCCAGATACATATGCACCACATGGTACTGACCGGGATTTTTCAGCTTTGGCGGGATATTGAACCCGCTCCCCTCCACCTCTCCATAGGGCTGCACATCAAAATATTTTTTCAGGTGGTGGAAGAATGAGTCCTTCGTGCAGGTCCCAAGATCGGTCACAAGGCGGCTGTAGCCATGGATCCTCACCTGGTCATGGGCAAACAGGACCGCGAGAAACCTGTTGATCTCTTCATTCGGACCGGCAGGGTTTGGGTTCCGGTCGGCCACGTTGACCGCGGATTTTGCACGGTGATGCCCGTCGGCAATGTAGAGGTTTGGAACCTGTGTAAAGAGCGAAGAGATCCGTTCCAGCGCCTTTAGATCTGAAATCCGGAATATCTGGTGCAAAACACCGGTATCAGTCCGGACTTCCGCCTCAGGCACAGGAGTGGCAGGGACCAGCGATTCAATGAAGTCAAAAATTTGGCCCGTGTCACGGTACAGGAGCACCACCGGACCGTTGTGGGCCCGCGTGATCCTGATATGCTGTGTCCGATCCTCCTCCTTCTCGTACCGGGTCTGTTCATGCCGGCGGATACGGTTGGCGCGGTAATCGGCAACGTCAACACAGCAACAGAGCCCGACAAAGGTTTCCCCCTCATGCCTGACCCGGTAGATATACATGGACGGCTCGTCATCCCTCCGCATACTTCCGTCCCTGAGCATGGCAAGGAAATTTTCCCGTGCAAGGTCGTACACGCGTGTATCATGGGGGGGGATCTCCGGGACCTGTGCATCAGAACGGCTGACACAAAGAAAACTCCGGGGATTTTTTGCAATGATCTCCCGCGCTTCGTCGGCAGTCACCACGTCATACGGCACCGCTGCGATCGCGGATGCAGCACCCCGTTTTGGACGCACCGCGGCAAAACGATAGACCTTCACCATGAAGAAATGACCAACCCCGGCATGATACTGCCTGCGCTCTCAGAGGTTTTGTGTGCGAACACATATTAGTCTCATCTCGTACGGTCGGGTACATGGTAGAGCAGGATCCCGAGTTAGCGCAAACCATATTACTTCGTCCGCACTATCAACAGCTGCAATTTTTATACCAAGGACGAAACAGCCCTATGATCCGCCCCCGTGAGATCTCGTCGTATCAGCCCGCACAGATTCGGCGGGCGACACCGCTCGATATACCTTCGATTGTCGCGATCGAGAGAGAACTGTTCATTGATCCGTGGGAGCAGGGGGTCTTTCTGGAAGCCCTCACCTATTACCCGGGTACCTATTTTGTGGCGGCCTTTGATGGCCGGGTGGTGGGTTTTGTGGTTGGTGGGCTCGAAGATACCGGTGAGAATGTCTACGGGCATCTCTGCAACCTTGGCGTGACGGCCTCCTATCAGCACCGCGGCATAGCGAGGATGCTGGTCAACCGGATCGAGCACCAGTTTGCACTGGAGATGGCAGGGGGTGTCCAGCTCGAGGTACGGGCGTCAAATACCGTCGCACAGAAGTTCTACCGCAGGATCGGCTACCGCGATGTATTCCGGCTGGCGCATTATTACTCCAACGGTGAGGATGCGGTGGTGATGATGAAGTGGTTCCGGTTCTAGCCGCGCCCGAGCTGCTGGTGTGCCTGTGCGAGGTGCTGCGCTGCAAGTGCACCCAGCAGTGAAAGTTCTCCCGCAAGCACGCCGGAGGCGATGATCTCGGCGAGTTTCTTTGCATTGGTACCGGGAGGGGTGCCCCCCCCGGCAACGCCGAGCAGCTTCAGGCACTCCTGCTGTGTGTTGACACCGGTACCGCCCCCCACCGTCCCAACCGGAAGGGACGGCAGGGTAACCGAAACGTAGAGTCCTGTCGGAACGGGATCAACGGTCGTCAGGCAGGTACTGCCGTCGATGGCATGGGCAGCGTCCTGCCCGCAGGCGATGAACATTGCCGCAACGACGTTTGCCGCATGGGCGTTGAACCCCATCGATCCTGCACGGGCTGAACCGACGAGGTTCTTGCGGTAGTTCACGTCAAACAGCGTGGCGGCATCGGTTTTGAAGATCGAGGAGATCAGGTCATGCGACAGTGCGACCCCGGCAACCGCACTTCTGCCCCTGCCCAAAATCCCGTTGATTGCAGCGGGTTTTTTGTCAGTGCACATGTTTCCGCTCAGAGCGACAAGGCGGGCTCCCGTTCCCTGTGCGATCAGGTCGGCCGCCTTCGCACTCGCAATCGTCACCATGTTCATGCCCATCGCATCCTTGGTGTCGAAATTCATGCGGAAAAAGACGCTCGTTCCTGCAATGAATGGAGCGATCCCCATGAGTTTTCCGTGTGATGTTGTGCTCTCTGCTGCAGCCCTGAGATCCGCCTCATGCCCTGCCACCCAGTCCACTACCTGTTTTGCGTGTGCGATGCTTCGCGCAGCAAAGACAGGCGCCCGCGTCATGCCATCATGGAGGATCCGCACCTCCGCACCCCCTGCCCGGGTGATCGCACTGCAGCCCCGGTTCACGGACGCGATAAGTGCCCCCTCCGTTGTCGCAAGCGGCAGGTAGTAGCTGCCATGGGCATATTCTCCGTTCACCTGCAGCGGGCCTGCGACGCCGAGCGGCACCTGAACCGTGCCGATCATGTTCTCGCAGTTCCTTTTTACCACGCGCTCGACATCAATGGAAAAAATGCCGACATTATCCAGTTTTATCCCTGTCTCGTACTCAATGAACTCGCGTCGTATCCGTATTGCATCAACGGCGGGTACCTCTTTTTCCAGCTCGTAGAGTTTTAACGACCCCTCTTTTAGTCGCGTACGGATTGCCGTCTCCATATCCGTGTTCTGGAGAACGTCGCGACCCGTTCCGGATGGATGGCGCCCGGCATCATCAGCCATGAATAATGGTAGCACGTATAGCTACATGATGGTTGGTGATCGGGGAGAGACCGAGCAGTGGTGCCTGCGGGTTCCTGTCAGAAAAGGTGAGGAGATGAGGCAGGCTCTCAGCGGGGAAGGGGCGCTTGACAGGGCCCTGAAACCACGTGTCGATGGCAATGCGCTGCTGATCCCCATTGTTGACTGGCGGGAGGGTGCAAAGCGGTGTGCATTCGACCCAAACCCGGAACGCCCCGCACTGCCGAGGCACGACATGATCGGGGGGATTGCAGTGATGCAGGAACATGACAAGGATGGTGCTGCAAGGATCCTTGCCTCGCGCCCCTCCCTGCATACGGTTCTGTACCCGCTCAGCGAAGTCGGCGGCGAGTTCCGCACCCGGCGCTTTGACGTGCTCGCCGGTATGCCAACAACACAGACGCACGTTATGGAGTACGGGCACCGGTTCACGATCGACCTGTCCTCCGCATATTTCTCTTCCCGCCTTGCCACCGAACGCCAGCGCATCGCCACCCTCGTCCAAAACGGCGAAGCTGTCCTCGATATGTTTGCCGGTGTCGGGCCATTTGCCATCACGCTGGCAGACCACGCGGCACTTGTCGTCGCTTCCGATATCAACCCGGATGCAATTGGACTCATGCTAAAGAACTGTGCAAAGAACCGAATCAGGAATGTACTGCCCGTGCTCGCGGATGCCCGGCACCTCGCAGACATTATTCCGTGGCAGTTCGACCGCATTGTCATGAACCTCCCCAAATCCGGGGAATCGTTTCTGCCCGATGCATTCAGGCTCTGTAAAGCCGGCGGCATGATCCACTTCTACGCGCTCGTGTCAAAGGAAGGGGAGCACCGGGAACAGATTACCGGACTTGGCGGGGATGTTGCTGCAGAGAAGGTCGTGCGGTCATATTCACCGGCGCAGTGGCACGCGGTGTACGATATCAGAAAAAAGAGTGAGTAGTGTTATTCGACCGGCACAAACTTCGTGCCGTAATGGATAATCCCGCTTTCGCCCTCGGCGGCGATCCTGCGGAACACGCTTTTTACCCGCATGCCGATCGTTGCCTGATCGGGGCGGCACACGATCTGCGCCGTCATCCGGGGCCCCTCATCGAGTTTCACAATCGCAAGTACATACGGGGTGAAGGCCTCAAACTGTTCGTTTGCGGCGTGGATAACGGTAAAGGTCACGACTGTGCCCAGACCGGCAAATTTATAGTCAACGACCTTCCCGCTCCTGCGGCATTCAGGACAGAACGATCGTGGCGGGAAGAAGTGCCTGCCACAGGTCTCGCATTTTGTGCCCAGCATGTTGTAGCGCTGGGGGATCTTCCGCCAGAAACGTGCGACTGACATTTAATCAACCCCCAAAATGTGGACAGCAACCGTGGCACCGGTCCCGCCGACATTGTGCGTCATGCCAATTGTTGCGCCATCAATCTGTCGTTTGCCCGCCTCACTGCGGAGCTGCTGGACCACTTCATACACCTGCTTGATGCCGGTCGCTCCGACCGGGTGGCCGCATGCCTTGAGCCCGCCGCTCGTATTAACCGGGATCCTGCCATTCAGTGCTGTCTCTCCCTCTGCGGTAAGCCGGCCTGCCAGGCCTTTTTTGCAGAAGCCGAGATCTTCAATCGCGCAGATCTCTGCAATCGAGAAGCAGTCGTGCACTTCGACAAGGTCGATATCTTTGTGTGTGAGCTTTGCCATCCTGAACGCCCGCTGCCCTGCTACCACGCTTGCATCCAGTGTCGATATATCCCGACGGTCATGAAGAGTGATCGTGTCGCTTGCCTGCGCACTGGCGAGTATCCTGATGGGGGTATCCGTGAACTCGCGGGCCCGTTCGAGCGGCGCAACAATCACTGCGGCAGCACCATCGGTAATGGGAGAACAGTCAAAGAGTCGCAGGGGCTCGGCTACCATCGTTGACTTGAGAACGGTGTTGATCGTGATCTCCTGCTGGAACTGTGCGATGGGATTACGCGCCCCGTTGTAATGGTTCTTTACCGCCACCTGTGCGAGCTGTTCCCGTGTGAGGGGGTAGCGGTGCATATAATCGGTCGCGATCATCGCGTAGAGCCCCGGGAACGTTGCACCCACAAACCCCTCCCACTCCCGGTCAGCAGCGCCGGTAAGGGTGTCAGTGCTGGCACCGGGTTCCACGTCGGTCATCTTCTCGACCCCTGCGGCCACGACGATGTCCTCCATCCCGCTTGCGACGGCGATCATTGCCTGCCGGAACGCGAGCCCGCCTGAAGCGCAGGCAGCCTCAACTCTTGTGGAGGGAATATGGCGCGTGGCGAGACCGGCATAGTCAGCAATGAGCGCACCGATGTGCTCTTGCTCGATAAACCTACCCGCGCTCATATTGCCCACGTACATTGCGTCAATTTTTTCACCCGACAGCTGTGCATCTTCCAGCGCGAGGGCACCTGCTTCGACAAAAAGATCCCGGAAGGAACTTCCCCACTTCTCGCCAAACGTGGTGCACCCGATTCCGATGATGGCAACATCTCTCATGACTGCATCACGATCTTTCCCTTGTGCCGTGCATAATGGGCATAATCGAGGTAGATGGGATTTTTAAGTAGTGCTTCGACCGAGGGGGCGGCATCGCGTCGGAACGCCCCGCCTTCAATCGCATCGGTCACCTCGATGTCGAACGCATCACTTCCGGCACCCGAACCAAACGATGCGACAAAGATCCGGTCGCCGGGTTTTGCGATGTCGAGTGTTGCAGCAAGCCCGATGGGAGACGACCCTGAGTAGGTATTACCAAGGTGCGGCACGACGAGTCCTGGCCTGATCTGCTCCGGCTTGAAACCAAGGGCTTTGGCCACCTTCTGCGGGAACTTTGCGTTCGGCTGGTGGAAGACTGCGTATTCATAGTCCTGTGCACTCTTTTTTTTCTGTCCGAAGAGAAGTCGCGTTGCCCCCTCAACATGCTTGAAATAGCCGGGGTCACCCGTAAACCGCCCGCCGTGGCGGGGGTAGTCCTGCCCCTCACGCCGCCAGAAGTCAGGGGTGTCGGTGGTGTACGAGCAGGTATGATGGATGACGGCAATGGGGTCGTCCCTGCCGATGAGGAAGGCGGCACCCCCGGCAGCAGCAGTGTATTCCAGCGCATCGCTTGGAGCTCCCTGCGCCACATCAGACCCAATCGCAAGACCGTACGTAATCATCTTACTTTTAACCAGTCCCATGCATGTCTGGATTGCTGCGGTTCCCGCCTTGCAGGCGAACTCAAAATCGGCAGCGGTCATATTCGGGGTGGCTCCGATTGCTTCTCCGACCGTGCACGCTGTCGGTTTCACCGCATAGGGATGCGACTCGCTACCAACATACACCGCCCCGATCTCCTCAGGATCGATCTTCCGCCTGGCAAGAGCATTTCGTGCGGCTTCGACGGCAATCGTAGCCGTATCCTCGTCCATGTCCGGGACTGACTTTTCAAACACACCGAGCCCACCGGAGATCTCTGCAGCATTTGCGCCCCAGACCCGTGCGATCTCGTCGACCTTGATACGGTATCTCGGAATATACACACCATAGGTGATGATGCCTACCATTCCTGTTCCCTCAATACATTCACGATTTTCTCGATCTCCATGTTGGTACACAGAACGGTGATACGGTCACGCTCTGCCATCTTCTCTACGATCGGGTGGACATCCGCCGCACCAATACCCTGCAGCACAACACACCGCGGTTTGAACGGGGTGACACGAATCGCCACCATTGGTGATTTTCCGGTCGAGACATTGGTGAAGATAAGCGATCGTTCTGTGCTCCACCCGTAGATGCGGTTGAACTCGTTGCTCGAGAGCTGCAGGATCGCGTTCAGGCTGTTAATTGCCGTGTACCCATGAATCGCCTGATCCATCGAACCGCAGAGGAGCGTGCATCCAATCGCATCAGCAAAGCGCTGGAGAGGGACCGGCGTTGCATACTCGTGCATGTCATAGATAACATCGTCATCCATGCCGGTATACAGCATGGAGGAGAACTGCTGGATGTGTCTCCCTCCCGATTCCTCGTCAATAGCCAGGATCGTATCAACGATCTTTCCCACAATTGCGGTACCGGGGCTTTTTCTCCGCCCCCCCTCATAATCGCTGATGACGGAGGGGGAGACACCGAGGCGTTCCGAAAGGACGCCAGGTGCGATCTCAAAGCTCATGCGCCATTTTTTCAGCGCATGCCCTGGGGAGTCCGACAGCGTGATCTCGCCTGCCATTTTTTCAGCAAGCTGATTCCGCACACCGGTTTTCATGCTCAATAACAACGACGCCCCCCATTAAATAATTAACGAACGCTGGTTCGACAGTGAACGAAATTGATGCCGATGGTAATCCATAAATAGTAAGCATCCCAATTTTGGTACGCATGCTGGTGGCAGAAGATATTGAGTGCCTGAAGACGATTGCCCTGATGGGAGGGTGCAAAGGACCGGTCTTTGTCTCGTCCCAGAAGATTGCAGAGACGTTGCATACCAGCCCTCAGACCGCATCGCGCCGGCTCAAGGCGCTCGAATCGCAGGGGCTGATCACCCGCACGGTGACTCCTGAAGGGCAGCACATCACCCTCACAAAGCAGGGCGAGGAGGAACTGCACAGGGAGTATATGGATTACTGCCGGCTTTTTGCCACCGAAGGCGGTACGTATTCACTCACGGGAACGGTCATCACCGGGCTTGGCGAGGGGAAGTATTACATGAGTCTGGCCGGTTACCGGCAGCAGTTCAGGTCCCTTCTTGGGTTCGAGCCGTACCCGGGAACCCTCAACATCCGCCTGTCCCCTTCAAGCCTCCCCATCCGGAAAAAGATCGAGGGGCTCAACTGGATTAGGATAAAAGGTTTTTCTGCCGACAGCCGCACATTTGGTGATGCGCGCTGCCTCCCGTGCAGGATCGGCACTGTCCCCTGTGCCATTGTCATCCCGGGCAGGACGCACTATCCTGATGATGTTATCGAAGTTATTGCACCAGTTGCCCTCAGGAGACAGATTGGGGTTGAGGATAGTGACACCGTCACGGTCGAGGTGGGTTGAGTGATTGAAGACGCGCTGTCAGCACTGCGGGAAGGCAGGTTCATCCTTCTCTATGATTTTGATGACCGGGAGCAGGAGACGGATTTTACCATCCGTTCGGATGCGGTCACCCCGCAGCATATCCTGCAGATGCGCAGGGATGGCGGCGGGCTGATCTGCACCGCCGTCCATTCGGCTGCGGCACAACGTCTCGGTCTGCCGTTTGCCAGCGATATACTGCGTTCGATGGTTGTGGCTGAACGTGAGGGAGATATCCCGTACGACAGGAAGAACCATTCATCCTTTTCCCTCTGGGTGAACCACCGCGGCACGTTCACGGGCATCACTGACCGCGACCGCTCCCTGACGATCAATGCCATCGCGGATCAGGTAAAAAGGTCATTGAATGGCGGAGGAATAAATTTCCACGAGGTCTTCCGCACGCCCGGTCACTGTGCGATTCTCCGAGCAGCTGACAATCTCCTTGACCAGCGGCGTGGTCAGACCGAGCTCTCGGTCGCCCTTGCAGAGATGGCCGGCATCACCCCTGCAGTCACCGTCTGTGAGATGCTGGATGACCAGAGCGGTCTTGCGCTCTCAAAAGAGGATGCACAACGGTACGCGAAAAAACACGGGCTTGTTTTTGTTGAGGGCAGCGAAGTAATAGAGCGGTGGCATCAGGTGCCCCGCTCTTAACCTCACCGAATTCACTTTTTTGCGATTTTTTTCAACGTCTCTTCCGGCAGCATCCTTGCAATGCTCATTTTGGTCGGGCAGCGCCCCAGCTTCAGCCCGAGTTTCTTTGCCTCATCCTTGAGCACTTTCGTGTCGAGATTTTTAACCAGTTCACTCAATTCTTTCTGCTCCATAGGTATCGGAGAGTGATAGGTATACAGCACGATAAGGTTTGCTGAAAAATGCAGAAGTGGGAATATCAAAATGTTATATTTTGATCTGCGCCAGCGCTTCGTACGCCATTTTTCTGAACGTGGCAGGATTGGACGAGGGATAGTGCTCCTTGATCCGGGGAGCATCGGGAGCCGTGCCCTGAGCAAGGGCATCGATCCGGTCGAGGGTGGAGCGTGCGGCATCGAGCACCCAGAGATCGCGGGTCTCACGGTCAACGACGGTGATTGATTCGACACGCACAGAAACGAGAAACGCCCCATCCGGGGTCTGGTAGATGTTGGGCTTTCCCACCACCGCGACAAACGCGGGCGTGTCGATCTTTGCCAGCTGCTGCATCGCCTCCGGTTGATAGCTGCCTGCCATTACAAAGAACGTGCCGGTCGGGTCGACAACACGGCCACGGTAGAAAATGTTCTGGTCCCCCTGCCGTTGTTTTTCGGTGAGTGTTCCGACCAGAAACACACGGTTGCAGCGCTCTCCTGAAGGGAGCAGGACAAAGGTAGGGCTTTTCTCATCATCGCCCTCACGGAACTGGTAGCGGCACTCGCGGATCTCAGCAGCAAATACCCTCCGTGCCGGTTCACGTTCAAATCCCCCGTCACGTTTTGCCTGAGAGGGGGCTCCCCCGTTGCTCATGCTGCACCTCCGGCCCGGTTGAGGAGTGCGGTATGTTCACCGGGCTCCATCTTCAACCGCTCACATGCCCTGACAAGGAGGCGGTTGTCGATCTCCCTGCCACGACAGACCACGTACCTGCCAAGCACAGCGTCACGCATGCGCAGGAAGACCTCATCCATGCCAAGCGGGTTATTCTCAGCAAGTTCCTTTGCCGCATCCAGGTTCATGCCTGTGAGTGATTCGACGACATCCCGCTGCAGCAATATATTGTAGGTCTTTTTTCCGTCGTCCAGCCACCCTTTGATCCGCAGGTCATACACAAATTTCGGCTGGATCTCGTGGACAGGGCAGTAGTTCTGCCGCGAGAGTGCACGGTTGCACCCTTCAACCGGGCAGCGTTTGATGAGCCCGGAACCCGGTGCGATGTGCACAATAGTCCCACGCACTTCTGTATCACCGCCGCTGACGACGATGTCACCCTCATCCTGCATGTACGTGGCGGTGCTCAGGTTGAGTGAGAGCCTGCCGTTGAACTCCTCCACCGTCGCATGGAAGATGGTATAGACAGTTCCCACCGTGAGTTTTTCTTTGCCTGCATCCTTCCAGATGACGAACTTCACCGTGCCGGACTCGTCACCAAGGATGCCGGACTGAAGCATCCTCTCGTGGGCGGCCTCCCACTCCTGGACGACCTTCGCCCGGACGCTGCCGATACCGGGTTTTAACTCGTCAATCTTCACCGTGGATGGGATGAGGGCACGGTCTTCAACGATCGGCTTAATCGTCGTGCCAGAGTGTATCTTTACGTTTGCGACGCCCTTGAACTCATCGACAACCGCAGACTCAATGCGGTACCACGCACCTTCCTGCATCTTTGGGGCATTTGCTTTCGCCCATGCGACGAACCGGATCGCTCCAGTTGAATCGGCAATGATCCCGCTCTGGGCAATCGAGGGTGATGGTGGTGACAGGATTGAGACCACCTTCCCCTCAATGGTCACCCATTCACCCGGGGCAATGTCGGCAATAGAACGGTCTTCTTTCGCCCCGGCACCACCGCCGCCCCCGCTGCCGGCTCCGATGCCGGTGAGGTTGAACTCCTTTGCCAGTTCATTTGTTACGCTGCGCTCCGCCTCTGCGGGCTGGACACCGAACTCCTCCACAAGCCGGCGCAGTTTTGCCTCGATCTTCTTTTTGTCGACGCTCTGTCCTTTCTGACCGATTTTTACGGAGATTCTTTCTGCTGTAAAGGAAAAATCCATATTTCTACATCTCCGGTGATACATCGTTTCTTATCATGTCTTAATGTTGCGGAGTGTGTGTGGTGAAAGTGAATTTCACGGCGTAGTATGGCGATATAGTGAGGTTTATGTCTTTGAAGGGCAACTAATTTGGATATGGTTGAATTAACAGCAGATAGTACAATCTATGATCTCCTGAAAGCAAAACCCGATGCAGCGGAAGCCCTGTTCAAGTTCGGCATGGGGTGTGTCGGCTGTGCGATTGCCCGCGGTGAAACAATCCGCGAGGCAGCCGAGGCACACGGAATCCCCCTTGCAGAGCTCCTCAAGGCACTCGGAATAAAAGAGTAAATAATATCCCTCTCTTCACCCGGTTTTTGAACCCGATCGGTTCAAAGAATAACTTGCATTTCTCATCTTATTTAGGGTTCCCGGTTTCATTCGGAGTCAAAGAATAATTGATATAATTCTTTTCATTCGGACTCATGATATCGCCCGGGAATAATGGGTAATCAATGACCCTCTCAACGTTTTTTTTGGTCCCGCAAACGCACAAGCTCGTCTTTTGATGCATCAGGGTATTTTTTCAGGTAATCTGCAATTTCCGGTTCGTGGAGCAGCGTGCAGCGGCTGCAGTTCCAGATCTCTCCCCCGTTGCTGCTCTCCACCCACTGTCCCAGTGATTCGTCGCCACAGGGGTATAACGGGCAGTAGCAGAAGTCGCACCGCTGTCCGGCAAAATGGCATGGGTAGTACGGGCAGTTCTCGGGGCTCCATCCAACCCAGTGGTCGCCTTTGAACCGGCTGAAAATGAAAAACGAAGGACGGCTCAGATCGACATTACCCTCCTGACAGCTGAGCGCTTTTGGAAGCCCGTGGAGAATGGCATCACGCACCCGCATTCCAACATCGGTAGTTCGGCCGGCAGTCCGGTGTTTTTCCTCGCCCTCGCACGCAGTGATCACCGCGTCAGCAGGGGTACCGCTGACTAAAAGTCCCTCGTCCTTCAGCACTTCAGCCTTCGCTTCGGTCGCGACCATGATCAATGCGAGAAGTGCTGCATCAGAAAGGCCTTCACCGCTCGTTATGATGATGTTTACGGGACCGCCAATAGCCGCAAAATCGTTTCTGCCAGCTGCGGTGATAAAAACCGTGACAAAATCATACTGGAGCACGCAGGGCTGGCGGAGTGGGGGCGCGGTCAGGAGGCCAAAAAAATCCCTCTGAATGCCTGCACCGGCAACAACAGACCCGAGCTCTTTTTCCTGATCCCCTTGACTCAGATCGACAGGGGTGAAGTGGTTCAGGAGCGTGGAGACACTGCGAATGCCGCCAAAGATCCCGGTGCTTGCTGCGCGGAACGATCCGCGGATGAAAAGGGTATTATGATCGATATAATATCTCATGCAACAGAGTAGCGGACCCGGTCTTTCAGCTCCTGTTGCTTTCCGGCGTTCCAGCCGGAGACGTCCTGCAGGTAACCGGTAACCCTGCTGATCTGCACGACATCATGGGAGCCGCATTCGGGACAGATGGGTTGTTTGCAGAGCGGGCAGTAGTCAATCCCTGAGATCATCTCGTGCGAGCAGTGGCAGTGGTCGAGCGGACACATGACCTCAAGATGGGTCTCCTCGCAGTTGGGGCAGGGAGTTGTATCGACAATAAGGTGGCAGGTATGGCACTTGTAATGCCGTTCTTTTTGTGGAATATCTTCAAGCTGTTTATATTTTTTTGCTAAAATCGTTTGCTCTGCGCTCCAATCCATACTACTACATTGCAGGAGTCCTTAATAAACTTTTAGACCGTGTCCTGAATCTAATATTTCATTTCTCTTATGCACTGGGGCGCGTGGGCGGATTGAGTCACAGAATGAAGGTTGTTTATATATGCAGTGGTTTTACGCGCAGTACGATTGAGAAATTATGGTAAAAACCATTGCAGAAGAAGAATGAGCAATGAAAAAGTCAGGTTGTTGACTTTTTTCATGTCTTACTCACACGGGCAAAATCTTTTGCCGCTGCCGCAGGGTCATCCGACTCATAGATTGCCCTGCCTACGATGATCCCGTCCACGATCCCGGCAACAGCCCGAATGTCTCCACCCTGTATCCCGATGCCCGGTGCATAGATCTTTTTTGTACCAATGATCGACCTCAGTTTCTTTGCACGTTCCGGCCGTGTGGCAGGTGCGATGATGCCGTCTGCTTTGCATGCAATGGCGACCTGCGCGAGATGCTCCGCAACACCCCCGTGGAAGAATTCGGTGGCACCGGGATGGCTCATTTCGGCAACAACAAGGCATGTGCCCCCGTTATTATGGGCACTATCGACACATGACTGCACCGAGTCCCTGCCGGTGAATGCGTGGCAGATGATCACGGAGAACCCGGCAGAAAAGACCAGATCGGCGATGAGCCGGTTTGTGTTCGGAATATCCGCGACCTTGAAGTCGGCAATGAGCGGAAGGCTGAGACCGGCCAGTAGCCGCGTGATTCCCAGTCCCGAAGAGAGCACGAGCGGGTACCCGATCTTGATCGCATCAATGTGCGGTGCGCAGGCACGGGCAATGGCCACTGCACGTTCCCTGTCAGGGACGTCCAGAGCAAGGATCAGCTCAGTCATGGTGCATCCGCTCCATGACTGCGGCAACCAGCAGGGGGAGCGTGATTGTTGCATCCCCGTATACGGTCACTGCCAGCGCCTCCTCGGTGATCTTGCCCCATGAACGGGCTTCGTCCAGTGTGGCGCCCGAGAGCCCCCCGAGGTCAGGGCGGTCGCCGGTAAGCTGGACGGCATAATCAAACCCGTTCGGTGTCATCAGCATGCTCTGGAGGATGAAGTTCTTCGGGACACCACCCCCTACCAGAAGTGCTCCGGTCTTTTCTGCAGTGAAGCACCGGTCCATGAGCGCCGGCATATCTGCAAAGGCATCGACCGTGATATGGTTATTCTGCGAGAAAAGCCAGTACTGGAGCCCGATCATCGAGTCCTGCACCGCAGGGCAGTACACCGGGATGCTTTTTTTTGCAGCGTTGTGGAGGATCCCTTTCTTTGTCCGGCGGCCGATATGGTTGAGCAACCCGGAGATGGAGATGCGGCTCTCCGGCTCGAGGGTAGAAAATACCTGCTGCAGGAATTTTTCAAGGTGTTCGAACGCCTCGTTGGGGAGGTAGACATCGTAGATGCGGTTGATCTCATCATGCCGGAGCTCGATATCATCACAGGACGCCGTCCCGTGAAAGTGCCTGCACCCAATCGCCTCGATGATGTCGTGGGTGAGGTTGGCTCCGGTGGAGACCAGTATATCGATATGCCCCGATGTAATCAGGTCAGCAACGATACCGCCCATACCCGCCGGCACCATCGCACCGGCAAGCCCGAAGAATTTTGTGGCTTTTTTGTCACGCAGCATCTTCTCATAGATCTGCACTGCCCGGAAGAGTGCGCCGCCGTTATATGCCCCTGCCTTGCCCATTGCGTCGACCAGCTCTCCGACAGTCATCTTTGGATTAAGGTGTATCTGGGATACCGGTTCTGTGCATTCATTCCCCATCGGGGTACCTCACTGCTGCATGGAAGTTGGAGGTGCGAGGTGATAACCTTGTTTTATGTCCGGCACACCGCGGCACAATGGTTTTGCGAGATGTCTTCTTGCCGTTGGCGGGACTTCATACCACCCACAGGTAAGCACCCGCGGGACCTCCCGAACCTCCGGCTCTCCGGCTCGGGCTCCGCATTTTTTGCACTTGTAGCCCTTCGCTGTACCGTCACTTGTCATCCGCTTGTTGCACATTGTGCATAATGGTGGGCGTGTGGCGGGGACATTCGCGAGCGAAATAATCTTCATTTTCTCAAGGTTGATGCTCCCTTTCTTGTAGCTCCCCACTGCAATGACCACGTCCCCCGGTACAAGCCCGCGGATCCGGTGGCGGAATCCTTTGGTCGGCTCGTATGCCATGCACCGCACGTCATGGTGACCATCGTGGATTGTGAAAGAGACGTGTCCGCCCTTACCGGTTCCAGGAGCATCTGCAACAGTCCCGTGCACCCTGTACGAAAGCCCCTCTGAAAGACTGCCAATTTTTCCGTTCAGCAGGTGGGCATCCGTGCCCTGGTTGGTGATCCAGATCTGCTCGATTCCCGGTTCTTCTGATGCAACCATCGACCGGGCAACCATGACCCATGACGGGCTTTCACCGCGGATGCCAAACAGCACGGGGTCCGGCGTATGAGGGACGCAGACCACGACATCATTTTCCTCATCGACGGTATCCCACGTGTGCGGAAACGTCGCTTCCTGCGCAGCAAACAGGCTGGCCGAATCTACGATTCTTCGCGTGCCCCATCGCACGGGTTGCCGGTATACGAGGATCTCGGATGTCCTGTCGGGCAGCCTGCTCGCCACCGCGGCCGTTGCACCGATCAGGCCGCGCCGGTTCTTGTACCCGCGGTAGCGTGCGCCCAATGCATCAAGGATGGCAACCGCGTCACCGATCTCGCAGAAGTCCCGCACTGCCTGCCGGTAAAACCCGGGATCGGGGGGTTGTTCGACGACAACAACACCCGGGTTGGTGTTGTCGCACGCGAAATCAGCAAGCTCCTCAACCGTCGCGCACGAGATTTCGAACGCACGGTCAGCATCCCCCGCCACATCGAGCGCGACAGCCGCATTCCCGCGTGTTTTATAGGTGACATTCGGGTTGAGCCGGACGAGCCGGGCTTCACGCACCTGCATATGTTCATCGATCAACCGTCGTGCGAGGACTGCGCCGAGGTAGGTGGTGCACATGCCCTGCGGGGAGTCTGTGTCATCGATTCCGATCAGCATGTCTATATTAATATATGCAGAGGCTCTATCCATTCTTAACGGCTATGACTCAGGACCGATCGCTCCAGCTGGTGACGAGTGTCATGATCACCGCAGGGTTTGAGGTCTCCGAGCGCTTCTCCCTCCGCCCGCGAAGCTTTGACCTGATCGCCAGAAAAAACGGCACCATGCTCATCATTAAGGTCGTTTCCCATATTGACAGCGTGAGCGATGACGTTGCCTCCGATCTCGAGATCATCGCGCGCCACCTCCGCGGGATCCCGCTGATTGTCGGTGAGCGCGCACGTGATGCGGAGCTCGAGCGCGGAGCGGTATATCTGCGGTATGGGATTTATGCCGTCAATGTCGCCACGCTCTATGACTTTTTTGTAGAGAAAATCCCGCCACTCGTGTACGCGTCTCCCGGCGGGTTGTATGTGAGCATCAACGGTGAAGCGCTCCACGACATGCGTGAGCGGCGTGGGATGTCCCTTGGGGATTTGGGGCATCTGCTCGGGGTCTCGCGCCGCACGATCAGCAAGTACGAAAGTGGCATGGGGACAACCCTTGACGTTGCGATCAGGATCGAGGAGGTGTTCAATGCCGGTGTCGTTGAGTCCATTGACATCCTCATGCACGAACCCCAAAAAGGCAGGGAGCAGGAAAAAAAGACAGACCCCCAAAACCCCCCTCTCCCGATAGGGTTCCTTGAAGAGCTTGGCATGAAACTGCATACGCTCCGGGGTGCACCGTTCCAGGCGCTGGTCACCTTTGACGAGCATACCATTTTCACCGGCTACGGGTCGGCGCAGAAAGTGATCAAAAGAGCCGCTCTCATCGGCAATCTCTCCAAGATCGCAAAGAAGCATGCGATGTGTATCATCACGAATTATTACAAAGAGAGAAAAATCGGGAGAACTCTCCTGATCGGAGAAGACCGCCTCCATCATCTCCGCGACGGTTCTGAACTGATCGACCTGATCGGCGACTCATAACGTTTATATAGAACTACAAACCATTTTTAGTGCTAAAAGTGGTGATACTTATGTCACAACAGCTTGGAGGACAACCTATCCTTATTCTCAAAGAAGGCAGTTCACGCACGCGTGGACGCGATGCGCAGGGAATGAACATCAACGCCGCAAAGGCGGTGGCGAATGCCGTGCGCACAACCCTCGGGCCGAAGGGAATGGACAAGATGCTTGTCGACACTATCGGCGACGTCGTCATCACCAATGACGGTGTCACGATTTTAAAAGAGATGGACATCGAGCACCCGGCAGCAAAGATGATGGTCGAGGTCGCAAAGACCCAGGACGATGAGGTCGGCGACGGAACCACCACCGCAGTTGTTATCGCCGGCGAACTGTTAAAGAAGGCAGAGGATCTGCTTGAACAGGACGTCCACCCGACGATCATCGCTGCCGGTTACCGGCAGGCGGCCGAGAAGGCACAGGAGTTATTGAAAGATATCGCGATTGATGTGAAAGCGACCGACAAGGCGATGCTCAAAAAGATCGCGGAGACGGCAATGACCGGTAAGGGTGCCGAGGCAACAAAGGACGAACTCTGTGAGCTTGTCGTCAAGGCAGTCACCATGGTTGCCGATGAGGATGGCACCGTCGACATAGACAACATCAAGGTCGAGAAGAAGTCCGGTGGGTCTGTTGATGACTCCGAGATCGTCGAGGGCGTGCTGGTTGACAAGGAGCGCGTCCACCCGTCAATGCCAAAGAAGGTCACGAACGCGAAGATCCTGCTGCTCAATGCCGCCGTCGAGTTCAAGAAGACCGAGGTCGATGCGGAGATCAATATCACAAGCCCCGACCAGTTACAGGCATTCCTCGATGAAGAGGAGCGCATGGTAAAGAACATTGTCGATAAAATTATCGCAAGCGGTGCAAACGTCCTCTTCTGCCAGAAGGGCATCGATGACATCGCCCAGCACTACCTCGCCAAGGCAGGTCTCTTTGCCGTCCGCCGTGTAAAGAAGAGCGACATGGAGAAGCTTGCCCGGGCAACCGGTGGCAGCCTCGTCTCGTCGATCGATTCGATCACAAAGGACGAGCTGGGTCATGCAGGCATCGTCGAAGAGCGCAAGGTCTCCGGCGAAGAGATGACCTTTGTCGAGAAGTGCAAGAACCCCAAGGCGGTATCCATCATCGTCCGCGGTGGCACCGAACATGTGGTTGACGAGCTCGAGCGCGCCATCCACGATGCACTCCGCGTTGTTGGTGTCGTCTTTGAGGACCACAAAGTCGTTGCCGGCGGCGGTGCACCTGAGACCGAGCTCTCGCTCCGTCTCCGCGAGTACGGCGCAACCGTTGGCGGCAGGGCACAGCTCGCGATCGAGGCATTTGCAGCCGCACTTGAGATTATCCCGCGCACGCTTGCAGAGAACGCAGGGCTCGACCCGATCGATATGCTCGTGGAGATCCGCGCAGCCCATGAAAAGGGCAAGAAGACGTTCGGTTTGGATGTATATGCCGGCAAGGCGGCTGACATGCTGAAGGCAGGGGTAGTCGAACCGCTCCGCGTCAAGACCCAGGCAATCTCATCCGCAGCAGAAGCGGCAGTCATGATCCTCCGTATTGACGATGTAATCGCATCGTCCAAGGCACCTTCAGGACCCGAGGGTGGTATGCCCCCTGGCGGCATGGGCGGCATGGGCGGTATGCCCCCCGGCGGCATGGGTGACTATTGAGAACAGACACCCCCCCAATATTTTTCGTTCCCTTTTTTCACACGACAGAATTGCGATACATCCTGAAATCTGGTCCCGTGATTATTGAATGGGTTTTTTATAATCACGGGTCGGTTAACAAGCCGTATCTCAACGATCGCGGATAGACATTTCACGCGGACATACGTCTGGTACGGTTGAAATTCCGGAAGTTACCGGATCGCAGCCAGCGGGACCTTTTTGCTGATCATGTCGGTGACCCTGCCAAAAGTTTCCGGTGTGCAATAGAGGGCGATCGGGTTGATGAGCTCCTTGCTGTGGATGTGCACGACCCTCGGGCGGGGGTAGATCTTCACGCTGTGCACATCCTCCCATGAGATAAAGTTCTCCTCCTGGGAGATCGCGATCAGGGTTGTGCCTGCTGCTTTGACGGAGCCCGACATCAGCGAGAGGATAAGCGTCCCGCGGTTGACTTTTTTTGCCGGAGGTCCTGCCTCGTAGCCAATGCCTGCGTGATTGACATAAAACGTTGCCAAAAGACCTCCGCCCAGTGACCGCGAGAGCGCCACCATGATGACGAGTGCGATGAGTAAAAAGATCAAAAAGAGGACGCAAAAAAGAATGATCACCTCGAGGCGGTTCTGCGCATTGGAAACGATCATGACAATGGCCCCGATAATGAGTACGGGAATCCCGAGCGAAAAGACAAGGTCCCGCCAGAGAACCGAATTGGCGACAAACGGGATCCTGTGCTCCCAGCGCAACCCGCCCTCTCCGCGCCGGATCGTATCATGTTTCAGGTTGCACGTCGTGCAGTGCCGGTGCCCCTCATTCTCAATCTCTTTCCCGCACTTCGGACAGTTCGCCACAGTCTCATCCTGCAGGGGAACCAGCCGGATTCCTTTTCCATGCCCCCCCGTTCCGGCTGCCTTCTGCTGACACAGGATACTCAGGGCTTGTAACCGTTTAAGGTTTCTTTTTGGCCCATGTGGCTGGCGGACTCTTTTTGTATCGATGGTGTACGATGATACGCCCGTACCGGACGGTGCAACACATTCATAAATCCCAACGTGCAGGTACATCACATGAGCGACCGGTTCATCTTTTTGACCTACCAGACCGATTGCTACCACTGTAAACAGGTGGCGGACCAGATCATCAAGGCCGTTCCTTATAAAGCACAGGTCGCGTGCGACAACTGCGGTGCGACCCGCGTCTTTGTCCCAAGGATCGAGGATGTGAGCAGGCCAGGCACATTCACAGAGATCGGGTGCTACGACACGTGGGAACTGGTCAGTACAGCAGAGTGCCGGAACTGTAAAATAACCGGTCCCCACGACATCGTGATCGGGTGCAGGCACTTTACGGTCCGCTGCCGGAACTGCAATTTCACGCACTTCTACAAGTTTGACCTTGAGTTTGTCGCAAAGGATGAACTGAAGGTGCAGTAACAGGGAACGTTTTGGGCCATTGCGCCGGCGTAAAAGGACGCGATACCCGGTACATTACCATCGGACCGGATTGAATAAACAGGGGGGCGCTCCCCCTGTTGCACAGCGTCCGGCATCTTTGGTTAACTTCCACCATTCTGGTTGTCATGGGCGGGAACAACCGGCACAGGAAACCGGGCCCTTTTTCCCGGTACAGGAATGTGTGGTGCAGTCGTGATGTGAAAAAAAATCAGGAAAGTACCAGGGAAATTGTCAGGGGCAAAAACAGGATCTTACCTGTCCTCCCTTGCCATCTCGATTGCCTTTTTCGGGCACTCGTTTGCGCAGATGCCACAGCCTTTGCAGAAATTGAGGTCGATGTTGAGATCTTCATCGATCGCGCCTTCGGGACAATACATCTGGCACAGCCCGCACTGGTTGCATTTCTCCGTGTCAATCACCGGCCGAAAGACCCTCCAGGATCCGGTCCTGCCTGCAGCACCTTCAGCCGGTCTGCTCATCGCAAGGCGTCTGCGAACGCTCATACCGTCATCTCCCGGAACGCATCGTCCGCGGCTTTGATGTCCCGCTCATCGGTAAACATCTCGGCAATCGCTTTTTTTGCCGATTCGATCGTGATGATGCCGAGCTTCGCGAGCGCCCCGACGACCGCGGTGTCCAGGATCGGGTTTCCGGCAACGACGAGATCCTCTTTGAGTGCAATGCCGGTGAGATCGACATTGAATGTCCTGAATCCCGCAAATTCGTGTTTGTGTGCGCTGTTCGTGACGACCGTGCCCCCTTCTTTGAGCCCGTGGAGTACATCGACCACGTCCATTACGCCCACATCCATGACAAAGACAAGATCGGGTTGCCGGATCTGGCTGTAGACCTTCACCGGCGTATCATCGATACGGACAAACGAGACCACCGGTGCCCCGCGCCGTTCCGCACCATAGAACGGAAAGGCGGTCGCGTACCTCCCGTCACGGATCGCTGCAAGGGCGATCAGGCGGGCGGCCGTCACCCCCCCCTGCCCCCCCCGGGAGTGGATGCGAATCTCAAACATTGTCGCTCACCCCGAACCAGTACTCCCTGCCGATATGTCGGTTTTTCACAAAACCGGCGATATCGTCGTACGTGACCTCCTGCCCGCCAAGCCCGGCGATCACACTGAAGACATCCGTCCTGTTCTTTGCCTGGATGGAATGTGCAAGCACGCCGCCAAACCCAAATGAGTAATCGCGGTCGATGACGACAATATCCCGACCAGAAAAGTCGAGCTTTGGGAACGGGCGGAACCAGCGCAGGCGCATGGACCCGGCCCTGATGCCCTCGTTGCGGAGGTTGTCCACCGCAACCTCCGCCTCCTTGCCCAGCGTCCCCATCGAGACGACGACGACGTCCGCATCCTCGCACCGGTAGTCTTCCGTGAACCCATACGTCCTGCCAAACCGTTGAAAAAACTCCTTGTGCGCCGCTTCAATGACCCCGAGCGAATCCCTCATCGAGCGCTCGATCTCCCATCGGAATTTGAAATATTCGTCGGGACCTGTCAGTGTCCCATAGCCCATAGGATTCTTCGGGTCGATCGCGTGCGGGAGGTGCAGCGGCGGTATGAAATCGCCCAGCTCAACCGTATCAAGCGGCTGCATGTCATGGGAAAGCAGGAAGCCGTCAAGGTTCACCATGACGGGCAGGAGGACGTCGTTGTGCTCGGCGATCCGGAACGCCATGAGCGTGGTGTCGTACGCTTCCTGCACGGTGCTCACGTACACCTGCAGCCAGCCGGTGTCGCGTTCCTGCATCGCATCGGTGTGCTCAGCCCAGATATTCCAGCCGGGACCGATTGCCCGGTTCACGTTCGCCATGACAATCGGCAGCCGTGCCCCGGCCGCCCAGTTCGTCATCTCGTGCATATACAGGAGGCCCTGCGAGCTTGTCGCGGTGAACGTCCGCACTCCCGTCATGCTCGCACCGATACACGCCGCCATTGCCGAGTGCTCGCTCTCAACGTCGATGTACCGTGCAGAAAGATCGCCCTGTGAGACGTACTGCGCAATCTGTTCCACGATCTCGGTCTGCGGTGTGATTGGGTAGATGGCAACCACGACGGGCTTTGCCTCTTTCACCGCTGCCGCAACTGCCTTATTGCCGGTGGCGGCCGTCAGCATACGCCCGCATCCTCCTGCGCGAGCCGCTGCAGGTTCTTTGCAATCCGCTGTTTGAGGATATTGAGCGTCTTTGGATCGATCCCCGCAAACCTGCCCTGCGGGGCGAGGTAGTCTTCAAGGGGGATCGGGTTTTTCAGCGCGATTTTTGACGGGCTGCTGATCGTCAGGTGCCCGTACTCGCGCTCGTAGAGCACCCACACACCGGACTTCACGGCGAGTTTCCCTATCTCGACTGATTTTTCAGTCGGATAGCGCCAGCCGGGCGGGCAGGGAACGAGAACGTGGATGAATGTCGGTCCGCGAATCGAGAGTGCCTTTTGTACTTTCCTGAAGAGATCCGGCGGGTACGCAGCACACGCAGTTGCCATATAGGGGGGTTCGTGGGCGGCAACGATCCGTTCGATGTCCTTTTTGACCTCAGGCTTGCCCAGAGGAGTCGTTGTCGTCTTTGCGCCCAGCGGCGTCCCTCCGGACCGCTGCATTCCTGTATTGCCGTACGCTTCGTTGTCGTAGCAGACGTAGAGGAAGTCGGTACCCCGCTCAAGCGCCCCGGAGAGTGCCTGGATGCCGATGTCCAGCGTCCCGCCATCCCCCGCATAGACGACCACGTTCGTCTTCTTTCCCCTGGCGCGCAATGCATTGCTCATACCGGATGCCGATGCACCGGCGGTGGCGAACCCCACGTTGACGACCGGCACATTCACTGCAGTGTTCGGGTACATGCCCTGAACCACGCTCGTGCAGCAGGCAGGAACGATGAGCACGGTGTCGGGGCCCGCCGCCTTGAGTACGTAGCGCAGCGCGAGTGAAGCGCTGCAGCCGGGGCACGCCGATGTGCCCTTCAGGACAAATTCCTCTTTTGGCAATTCAGGGATACGATCACGCTCCTGCAGTCATTCACGATCGAAAAAAACGGGGCCGCGAATCTTGTATTACTGTTAACCCCTGTGTAAAAAAGTATCATTCCCGTCAATTGCGGAACGGATAAAAAAAATAACTCCGCTTCCAGGTGCCGGGGAAGCAGGGTTTTTTTGACGGGGGGAATACAGCACTGCAGGGAGCTTGATGATGGGAATTGTGATCCTTTGAAACACTTTCACGATGCACGGTCCGGGGTTTATACAATGCCGGACAGCACGCTGGTGTGAGGAGGGAAGAATCCCTGACGGTCCGAACCGGGCTGTCATATCCGTCCCTCCCGACCTCTCAACCAGGAATGTACCTGTCCCCCGCTCACGGGACACTGGTACGCTTTTTTCTTTTTGTCCTGACCCCGGCAGCAGCCCCCTTCATAACCCTCAAATATCTTTGGCGCCGATTTTCTTTATGCCTCTCCGATCGGTGAACCTTCCGGGTGTCGGGACCAAGTACGAATTTACGACCGACAAAGGGGACACGGTCGCCATCTTCTTTACCAAGTCCGGCACCATCCAGATGTACACCCTCCAGCAGGGGTGCCGCACGCCCAGCGCCGCAGAGATGACTCCCATGGAGGCACGGCGGCTCGGAAATATCCTCACCGGTGCAATCATCGAGGCGGAGTCTGAGAGCGTCGAGATCGCGTTCTCTGCGCTCGCAGACCTGCGGATTACGATCCATACCTACCTGATCAGGAAAGCCGTCGCCGGCAAGACAATCGAGGATCTCCAGATCCGCACTAAGACCGGGGTCACGGTGATCGCGGTCAGCCGGAAAGACAGAAACATCATCAACCCGCCACCATCGTTTGTCTTCGAGACCGGTGATGCTGTTGTCGTGATCGGCGAGACCGACCAGCTCAAAAGGTTCGAACGCGAAGTAATGGTGGATTAATGGAAGGGATCGTCCTCGCACTGTTTGTCTGCCTCGTGCTGGCCATCATTACGAAGTACCTTTCCATCCCCCCGATCCCGTTCTACATCATCGGAGGCGTCCTGCTGGGCAAAAGTGGTTTCGGGCTGGTCACATCGGATGAGATCAGCCACTTTTTTTCCCAGATGGGGCTGATCTTTTTACTTTTCTTCATGGGCCTTGAGCTCAAGCTGGAGCGGATCGCGGCAAACCGCTCCGCGGTGCTGACGAGCGGGATCATCGACCTCAACGTGAATATGCTGATCGGGTTTCTCGCCGCGTACCTGTTCGGATTCTCGCTCATTGAATCAGCCGTCATTGCATCGGCATTCTACATTTCAAGCACAGCAATGGCAATCACATCGCTGGTAGAGAACCGGAAGCTGATGATGCGCGAGGCAGAGACCGTGATCTGGCTGATGGTCTTTGAGGACCTCGTGCTGATCATCTTTCTTGCGATCATCTCCGCCGGTGATCAGAACCCGCTGCTCTTCCTTTTGAAGATTGCCGGGGTCCTTGCGATCCTGTACGCGATTGCCCACTATGGCAAAGAGTTTCTCATCGGCCTGCTCGACCGCTCCGATGAACTCCCCCTCCTGTTCACCTTCGCTGCGGTGCTCACCACCGCATCGTTCTCAATGTATATCGGTGTGCCGGAAACGATGATGGTGATCGCGCTCGGAGCCGCGCTTGCAACAACCGATCCCGATGCATTCGAGCAGCACGCCCGCCCCTTCAAGGATGTCTTTCTGGTCGTCTTTTTCGTCTTCTTTGGCATCACCATCAACCTTTATGGAGGTATCGATATGGTGATGATCCTCACCATCAGCCTGCTTGCCATCGTGAGCAAGTTTATCTCGGGCATTCTCACCGGCATATTCATCCACAGGTCAGCGCTCGCGGGCATCGAGATCTGGGGAAATACGATTGGCAGGGGCGAGTTCTCGATCGCGCTTGCCGCGCTCTACGGATCACCCCTTGTAGCCACCGTCATAGCGGCAATGGTGATTGTCACCTCAATTGCGGGAGCATTCACCGCGAAGTACTGCACCGGGCTGCGCAAATGGATGGCGATGCCGGGGCGCCGGCCACCGCACCATGCGCACACGGGGCGTTAATGATACGCAGGTATTAAAAATAAAAAATCTTTTTATGGTTTTTGGTGATGGATCCTGATCAGTCGATCAGCACCAGCGCGACCGATACAATATTGCTGTGCATGACCTTGCCGTACTCCATGTTCCTGCAGGGGATTGTCTGAAGATCCCAGCCGGCATTCTTTGCGGTTGCAAAGACATCCATGCCCGCCGCCTCCATGCTCGGGCGTACCAAGTCCATGTGCCGGCATTTCCTGCGGATACTCTCATCTACGGTGCCGGCGCACTCCTCCGCGACGCACTCGTCGCAGTAGATGCATGGGTAGCCGCCAAATGCAAACGCTTTGTAAAATCCATCATAGAACGCCGTCTTTTCCAGCATGTGGACCGTCGTATTCACCCAGAGGATCAGGTCCTTGTAGAAATGGTGGAAGTCCTCGGGCAGGTCGTCGCCGGAGAATTTCGTGTGCCCCGGGACGCCGTCGAACCGGACCAAAATTCCCGTATGGTACTCTTTGACCATCCGGCGTGTTTCATCCGGTGAGGGGGCATAGGGTGGGCAGCCGAGGTGTTTGGCATACCCCTTGCATCCGTACCGGCACTTGAACCGCACCCATTGCGAGACAACAATGTCTGTTGCCGTGATCTGCTTTGCGACCGCCCCCTTCTCCCATGCCAGACTCTTGAGTCTGGAAATCTCGGTTTTGATGGCTGGCACCATGACAAACACCTGCATCATGAGGATACGGGGGAGAATCCATAAAGGTTTCCTGCATGTGGCTCCGTGGGATCCCCGCTGCTGCAAGCCCACTACGTTTCCAGCCATACAATCGGCTGCAGACGTTACAACGGAGCACTCTGGCATTGTGATGCCGATCGTAAAACCCGTCATTTTAGATTTCTTGATCAAAAAAAAGAGTGCCAAAAAAAAGACTGCCCGTTCTATTCCGGCTGACTGCCAGTATCGTTCGGTCTGCCACGTTTTTCCACAATCCGCTTCACAACAAGACGCGAGCTGCAGAGTTCGTCATCGCCATATTTCCCGATGCGGACAACCTCTGGAGAGAGCCCGCGTGATGTGAGCTGCTGCCGGAGTTTTTCCTCGTCAAAATGCTGGTTGAAGCCGATCGTGATGATCGCGGGGCGGATCTTTTCGATGGGTCGGAACATGTCGGTCATGTCTCCGAGGATTGCATGATCAACGCACCGGAGCGCAGCGACCATGCGCCGGCGCTGCTCCTCGGGGATGATCGGCAGCGGTTTGTGCCTGACATTGGAGTCGCGTGCCACGATCACGAAGAGCTCGTCGCCGAGTTTCTTTGATTGCTCGAGATAGTAAAGGTGACCAGGGTGGAGGATGTCAAACGTCCCGGTAGCGACAACCCGCTTCATGCGACCACCGCCATACTGAACGGATGTCCGTCTGCGGTGAAACAGCGCCAGTTGTTCTGCCGGTAGGGATAGCCGATGATGATGTGGAAGCGTCCCGTGCGGGGAAAGAACCGGACGTCCGCATCCGATGGGTGCAGCACGCCGTTGGGGTGGGAATGGCAGCTGCCCGCGATGCGGGTGGAAAGGGGCATCATGTCAAGGAGGAGCGTAGCTGAGTCCCCGCCCGTTACCGTGCCGGGGAGGAGGTTTACCTCGTCGATGACGCCGTCTCTCGCGGTTAAAAGGGCGACAAATTCTTTTGGATGGGCATCGCGCCCCATCTGGAAGAGAAGGTCGAGGAGTTCCTGTCGTATCCCGTGGGTGGTCATACAGTAGTTAAGATAGTGTGCTGTTCCGCAAAAAAACTCTCGCAAAAAGGGTGGGGTTACCGCTCCACCTTCGCAAGGTCAGCGGTGTGGTCCTGCGACAGATCGGCACCGGCAAACGCACCATGGGTCGGGAGCGACATGGCAAAATTTGGGGTGATATCGAGCTCGGCGGTTATACCAGCTCCTGTGGTCATATCCAGGATGTGACCGCCGCTCTTTCTGTCCTCTGAAATGAAGTGGAGGTGGTATCCCGGGACGTTGAGTGCGGAAAAAAACTTCGGCATAAAGAACCCGACCACAGTGCCTTTTGCACCGGAATACACAAAGACCGTCTGGTTCGCCACTGCGGCAGTGAGCGGGAGGTATGGTGGTGCCTGAACCGGTACGCTGCGCATTTTCATAGCGGGAAATGTCCCGTTGATCCTTATTGCGTAGACCATGTTTTGCGATGGTATGCGCTCGGAAAGATAGGTCGAGAGCACACTATAATTCATCGGCCTGTCTGTGGTTATGCGCAGGTTCGGCTCAAAAAACGTGACCGTCGCAAACGGGGTCGTCATCGCATCAGGGACCGGGTAGGCGATGCCGTCTGCCCGCACCTGGTAATACATCCCGTCCAGTGCGATCATCTCGCCATCGAGCGCGTCAAGCGTCCCGATGCCGAAATCGCCATGCCTCCTGACCTCTGAAAACGGCTGGACGCCGTCGTAGACACCCTGCATCAGGGCGTCGATGGTCGATACCTGGTAGAGCATCTCGTGATCGACCGTGGTTGCCGGATGCTTCATCAGGCTCTGGGCAAATGCTGCGCCAAAGAAGACGATGGCGACAGCAACTGCGATGCCGAGAAAAAATCTGCGATCCATGCAGGTACCTTATCTCACTTCTTCCCCGTCACCTTGATGACGTGGAACCCGAACTGCGACTTGACCGGGCCGATCACCGTGCCGGTGTCTGCAGCAAACGCTGCCTGCTCGAACTCCACGACCATCTGTCCTTTGCCGAACCAGCCGAGGTCACCGCCGCTCTTGCGTGACGGGCAGGAAGAGAACCGTTTTGCGACAGCGATAAAGTCTTCGCCGTCGTTGATGCGTTTGAGGATCCGGTTCGCCTCATCCTCGGTCTTGACAAGGATATGGGAAGCGCGTACCTGTGTCGTCATGAAAGGAAGGTGGGTGCGGGAACGATAAAAGGGTTGATGAAACCTGTTTTAAAAACTTTTTTGGAGCTTTTTATTATTATTTTGCGTGTCCGAAAATAAACACCGGATTGTTTTTCATGGGAAGAGAACCTTGTACAGGACAAAGCATGCATAGGAACAGATTGCGGTGATGGGGATTGTGATGATCCAGGCGGTCACAATAAGGCGCACAGTCCCCCACTGGACAGCAGAAGATCCCCGTGTTGCACCGACACCCATGATCGCACCGGTGATCGCATGGGTCGTCGAGACCGGGACACCGAATGCGGTGATGAAGGAAAGGACAACCCCTCCGCTTGTCTCGGCACAGAATCCCTGGTATGGGCGAAGGTTCGTGATCTTCTTTGCCATTGTTTTTACCACCTCCCACCCTCCAACTAATGTGCCAAGCGCTATTGCCGCACAGGAGATTAAAATCACCCAGACCGGTACAATGAATTCGTTGAGAATCCCTCCGGCAACCAGAATAGCAGTGATGACTCCCATCCCATTCTGGGCATCGTTGCTCCCGTGCCCGATGCTGTAAAACGAGGCTGAAACAACCTGCAGTTTTTTTGATAGGAAATTCATTTTCTTTGGATTTGCGTTCCTGAACCATCGGATAAAAACAAGCGAAACGATGTATGTAAAGGTAAATCCGAGCAGAGGTGAAAAGACAATGAAGACAACAATTGCAAACAGCCCGGAGATTTTCAACAGTCCTGTAATAATAACAAACGGGACAGAGAGCGTCGCCCCAAAAAACGCCCCCTGACCGATGATGGGGAGCATTGCCTCTTCTTTTGTTACTCTCCCGATGAGGAAGAAAAGAACCGTCCCGATAATTGCACCAATGGCAGCGTACAGAAACAACCACAGGACTGTACCCACAGATGGCAGGATAATCACGCTGATTCCGGCATATGCAACAGCAGATCCGACGAGGCCCCCTACCAGCGCATGCGTTGCCGATATCGGGATGCCCATATGTGTTGAGAGATACACCCAGAGCACCGCGGCAACCATACCAACGAGAATCACTAGAGGGGTTAAGTACATAGGCTCAACAATCCCTTTTCCGATGGTCTTAGCAACAGCGGTCGTGAAGAGAAGGGGACCGATCATGTTGAAAAACGCAGCCATCGTCACCGCTTTGAGTGGGCTGAGAACCCGCGTGGCAACAACTGTGGCGATTGAATTTGTCGCATCATTCATGCCATTGACAAAATTAAACAGGAGGGCAAGAACGATCCCTGCAATGACAAGGGGATCCATGGTGATCACGTATGCCGGATGGCAATATCGGAGAGCACATTTGCCACATCTTCGCAGTTATCCGTCGCTGTCTCAAGGTGCTCGTAAATATCCTTGAGCTTGATGATTGTGATCGCGTGCTGGGTCCGGAAGAGATCGGTGATGGCATGGGCGAGCACGTCATCGGCGAGGTTTTCGAGCCGGTTCACCTCAATACAGCGCTCCTCGATATTGCCCGGTTTTTTCAGGGAACGGATTCCTTTTACCGCTTCTTCAATCTCGACGGCCGACATATGGATCAGCTTCGCGAGCTCGATCATATGGGCATCCGTTCCTTCGATGCCATAGTACAGCATCTTTTCTGCAGATCCGTCAATATAGTCAAGCACCTCGTCAAGACTTGAAGCAAGGCGCGAGATCTCGTCGGGTTCAAGCGGGGTGATGAATGACCGGTTCAGCTGTTCGTAGATGTCATGGGTGACCTGATCCCCCTGGTGTTCGAGGAGTTCGATGCCATGTCGTTTCTCCTTCACGCTCGTGAAATCCTCTGTCAGGGTAATGAGCTGATGTGCCGCCTCCTTTACAATCGCTGCCTGACGTTCAAAGAGATCAAAAAAGGTGGAATCCTTTGGTATCAGCCACTCCTTGATGCCCATGCTTTATCCCCCTTTTATCATGGTTTTGTTTCTGCTCATTTCTCGCGGATGAAACGGCATTGCGGGAGAATTACCAAAAGAAGGAGCGTCATAGGTTGAGAGACAAGGAACCGCCGCCATTTTTCCGGTGGCACTACCGGTTGCGACCGCCGCCACAAGGATGAGCAGTCCTGCAGGAATCCGGGGGAAAATAAGGCTTGAAATTGTTCGCTTATTCATGATGTTCAACCATAAATCATCAGGTGTAAATATATCCTTTTTCGATAGAGAATATAGTTATATATATATCAACCATTGAGAAATAGAGACATAGTGGAATTTTCGTGAGGTGAGAGTGGTATGGAAATCCGGAGGGTCCAGTTCACCGGTGGATCGTCATATGTCCTGACGCTGCCGAAGGAATGGATAGATGCACAGAAGATCAGGAAGAACGATCCGCTTGGGATTGAGACCCAGGCGGATGGGACGCTGATTGTCACAAAGACCATTGAACACGAGCCCCTGCAGCGGAAACTGGAATTTCCTGTTGACGGGATCACCGAACCGGCATACCTGTTCCGGCTCTTAATCGGAGCCTATATCTCGGGCATCACCACGATCGTGATCACATCAAAGGAACGGCTGCCGCCGTTCGTCCGGGTGGTGGTGCGGGATTTCACCCAGATGACCATCGGGCAGGAAGTCATTGAAGAGGATGATTCGGCGATCACGCTAAAAGACCTGCTCAACCCGTCGGAGATGCCGTTTGCAAACACCATCAAGCGGATGTTTGTGATCGTGAAAGCGATGCACGAGGATGCGATCACGGCGATCAGGACAGGGAATCATGCGCTTGCTGCTGACGTGACCGCCCGCGACAATGACGTGGATCGCCTCCACTGGCTCATCGCACGCCAGACCCATATGATCCTGTCCAACACGGCGCTTTCAAAAAAGATGAATATCTCCCCACGCATGGCCGTGCATTACTACATCATCAGCCGGATCATCGAGCGGATTGGCGATCACGCGGAGCGGATTGCACAGAACGCGGGTGCGATCCGGAAAAAAGAGATCGACCCCGCCATCATAACAAAAATCCTGAAAGCAAGCGAGCTCTCGGTCGGCATCTTTGACCGGAGCATCGTCTCTTTTTTCAATAACGACCTGAAAAAGTCGGACAAAAACATTGAGTCCGTCAAGGTGCTCGAAGCCCTGTGCGGGGAGATCAACAACCTTGTCATCCAGCAGGAGACTCCCGATGCCATCGCACTCGGGTACATCACGGAGAGCGTGAGGAGAGCCGGGGAGTATGCCGCAGATATCTCGGAGAACGTGATCAATTATCTGGTCGGGGATGAGCTGACCCTGTCGGGAAAGCCCGCGCGAACATAGGGGGCTCTCCCGCGGTTATGGTAAAAGGTGCCATAATCGCGAATACCACGGTATAAGGTTTTTTTTTAATAATGCACAGTTGACTGTGTTTTTTTTTACATCACATCCCCTTTACCAGATTCCGTTTCTGGATGACCCGTGCTGCAAGGATAAAACCCACAGAGACACCGATGAGCACGCCACAGTCAACAAGCGGAGAAAATACTGATGACCCGGACAGAGCAGCGTTGAAGAGATCGACAAGGTACGTGAGCGGCGAACAGTATGCGAGAGTAAGACCCCACCCCTGCATCTGCGCAAGCGGGACGAATATCCCGGAGATGAAGATGAGCGGGAACCGGATGAGATTTGAAAAGATCATCACATTGGGCGGGCTGTCGGATGCCGGTGACGCGAGCAGGACACCGAGCGAGGCACAGGACAGCGTGCCAAGGATGAACGCGAGGGTAAACAATCCCATGTTCGTGACCGTAACCGGGATAAAAAAAATACTCGCTATCCATACGAGCAGGGAGATACCTATACCAAAGATCGCGCCCGCCGCAACGTCGCCCAGGATGATGCTGTCCTGGGTCACCGGGTATGAGAGGAGCCGTTCATAGGTCTTTTCCCGTTTTTCCCAGGGTGTGATCAACGGGCCAACCGATGATGCGGTGAAAAACAGCATCATGGCAAGGAATCCCGGGAAGAACGAGGGGAGATCGAGATGGCGGCCGACAAAGAATGCGAAGAACATGAAGAGCGGGAACAGGAGCCCGAACATCAGGACTGGCGGTTTGGTATAATACAGCCTCATGTTTTTCCCGGTAATGACGAGGATGCCACGGAGGAACAGCGGGATCTCCATCATGCACACTCCGTCAGCTGTACAAATGCTTCTTCAAGGCTCGGGCCGGATGTCGAAAGGGACGTAATGCCAATGGACTCGCGCCCGGCACGCCCGACAAGGTATTTCAGGACCCGGTCCGGATTGTCCGTATACAGCCGCCACTTGTCACCGCACGGTTCTGCCCGCAAAATCCCGTCTGCCGCGAACAGGTCCCGGGGTACGGTCCGGTCAAAGGAGACTTCGACCGATTGCGTGGTATCGAACATTTTCTTGAGCCGTTCGGGACTGTCCTGCGCAACGATCTTTCCTTTATTGATGATGCAGACTGTCTGGCAGAGCGTGTTTGCCTCTTCGATGTTGTGCGTGGTGAGAAAGATGGTGCTGCCCTGTTCGTTCATGTGACGGACCGTCTCGATCACGAGCCTGCGGCTCTGCACGTCAAGCCCGCTCGTAGGTTCATCGAGGAACAGGACGCGGGGCCGGTGGATGATGGCGCACGCGATACTCACCCGCTGTTTCATCCCTTTTGAGAATGTGCGGACCGGGTTGTGCCTTTTCTCAGAGAGGCCCAGCCGCGACAGGATCTCGCGAGTCCGCTCTTCCCGGAGTGCCCGGGGCATGCCATACATCTTCCCGCTCAGGTGCAGGTTCTGCTCTGCGGAAAGGTCGCCGTAGACCGTGCTGCTCTCAGGAATCACACCCATCTGCATCTTGGCATCAAGCGGGTGGCGGTGGATATCAATACCGTTAATATGGACTGTTCCTGCGTCAGGGGTAAGAACACCGGTGAGCAGCCGGATCGTGGTGGTCTTTCCTGCCCCATTGGGACCGAGGAACCCGAAGGTCTCTCCCTCCCGTACCGTAAGGCTGACATCGTTCACTGCGGTTACCGTACCAAATCGTTTGAACAGGTGCCCGGCCTCTATGGCGTTCATGACCCCTTCACGGATTTCAGGGCAGCAATTTTCTTATCGATCGCGTCAATCTGGTCCTGCCGGATCTTCCTGTGTTCTTCCAGCTTCTTAATTTCATCATCGATTGGGAGCAAAACCGGGCAGCCACAATCACAATCGCATGGGGTATTCATCATCGGCGCCGGTTTTCCTGCTGAAATATGACACATACTTTTCCTCCTTACGGTTTTTCTTTTTTAAAATTACTATTGATTGAACAGTATTAATAGTGTCAAGTTAATAGTTTTGAAGTGACTATGGAAAACAATAGTAATCACATCTGCCTGTGCCCCCTTGAAGGAATCATCAATATCATTGCAAAGAAATGGGCCATCCTGATCATCAGCATCATCGGTCACCATGAGAAGATCCGGTTCAATGATATCATGCAGAGGCTTGACGGGATCAGTCCCAAGACCCTTGCAGATGTGTTAAAAGATCTCCAGAAAGAAAACCTGATTCACCGGGAATCGTTCTCAGAGATCCCGCCACGGGTTGAGTATTCACTGACTGAAGACGGGAAACAGCTCTGCGAGGCCGTTCTTCCCCTGATTCAATGGGCGGAGAAACGCGATACTGTCGATAAGCACAAATGCAGGGTATCCTGCCATGATGACAGTATTCCGTCAAAGAAGGTTATAACACAAAAAAAGCGTTGAATTTTTTTTAAAACTCCCCGTCCTGCTCAAAACTCCTGCCATAGCGGATCGCGAGCTCTGCTTTATAGAGCTCCCTGCCAAGGTACGCGGCATGGTCGAGCAGCGTGACATCGCCGTTTTTCATAATGGTGTAAAAGACGTCCTGCCACCTTATCCCCCGGATGGCACGCCCGTTGATTGCGGCAACGATGGTATCGCCCTCGATCCCGATCCGGAAGTTGCCTTTCGGGTCGTACTCGATCTCGTCCGGCATCGGTTTTGCCCGTGCGACCGTGGCATATTCGACGGGAGGCTCGCGCCGGCGTCGCTTCTCTTTGATCGTGAGCAGGTCGATGCCGAGGTCTTTTGGGTACGGGCGGTGGCGGGCAAGTGCCATCATCTCGGTCGCCCGCCGCATCTCGCGGACAGAGCCCTGTGTTTTGTCCGAGTGCTCGCTCGTAAAGATCACCGAAGCGTTCAGTTCCATCGCGATTCCTGCAAGCACCGCGTTCATCCCGATCGAATCGGCATCGAGGAGCTCCACCACATTCCCGGCACCGAAAAAGAGCGGGTACGGTGATTTTCTGAACCTTTTTAACGAAGCGGCGAGCCCTGAGCCTGCCGGCTGGAGCAGCGGATCGGCGATGATGCAGGTGATGCCTGCCTTTCTTGCAAGAGCAATGTTGTGGCCAAGCGTATGGTCATCCGGCACGACGACTGCCGCAGCACCTGCCTGTGCAACCTCGGCCCCGACCAGCGGGATGTTCTTTGACTGGAGCGAGAGGATGATGTCTGCCCTCCCGATTGCTGCCCGGATGAGTGACGGATCCTGCGTATCAGCGGCGAGCGGGCGGTCAATATCCCCGACAGCGCCAAACACCCGCTTCACATCATCCGCCGTGGCATCGAACCCGAACCCGAGATCGACGATGTCGGCTCCCTGTGCAAAAAAACGCTCCACGTCACCGCGGATATCATCGCGCCGGTGTGCGTCCATGATCTCGGCGAGCACCTTCATCCGGGATGCCCCGCCAATCTTTATCCCCCGGATCTGGTAATCAAAGGCCGCTTCCCGCTCCAGCTGTTCGATTTTTCCGTATGCCTCCTCCGCCCTCTTTGCCGCAAGAAATTCGTCGGCAGGAACCGTGCGGGAGAGTGTGACCGTATCAAGCAGCGGGAATATACATGGGAGGTCGGCTGCGTGCCGGGGCCCGAGATACACAGGTACTCCGGTCTCTTTTTCGACCTGCACAAATGATGCGGTGCACATGCCGGATACGATCACCTTGTCGTAATTGCCCTTGTCGATGAGCATGTGGAGCTGGTGCGGCGTCAGAAATGCTGCGATCTCTCCGGTCACGACCACGTCTGCATCAAAACCCTTTGCGGCGGATCGGACAACCGGTTCCGTCGCGGAGCCCGTGGGAAGGAGGATGCGCATAAGTTCCCTTAATATCCGAGAGATAAAAAAGATATGATCTGATGCTGACCTGCGACTTCCACGTACATACGAACTTTTCCAAAGACGGTGAGAGCAGTGTGGAAGAGATCCTTTTGCGGGCCGAGGAGGTCGGGCTGGACGCGATTGCGATCACCGACCACGATACCGTTGACGGTGCCAAAAAAGCGATGAGCTGCGCACAGGGGGTGCTGGTGATCCCCGGGATCGAAGTCTCCACCAGGCAGGGGCACCTGATCGTGCTGGGAGTCACCGAGCTCATCCCTTCCGGGCTTGACGTGGGTGAGACGGTCGAAATAGCCCGCAGCCTTGGCGCCGTCCTCATCCTCCCTCACCCGTACCATGTCTGGAGGCATGGTGTCGCACGGAAACGGAAGGCGGGGATGGCGATTGTTGACGCAGTCGAGACGTTCAACAGCCGGTATATCGTCGGTTCTGCGAACCGGAAGGCCGCGCGGATTGCCCGCCGGCTCGGCAAACCCTGCGTCGGCGGCAGCGATGCCCACAATGCCCGTTTTGTCGGCTTTGGCCGCACCTTTGTTGAGGCTGAACTGACGGTCCCTGCCATCCTGCAGGCAATCCGCGACGGCAAGGTCTCTTCAGGCGGGCGCAAAACGCCGCTCCGCACCTACACCCGCCAGTCGCTGAAGAGCACATGGAGAAGGATCGCACGGTTCACACGGCGCGTGCGTCTGAAATGAGGCTTGCATTTCGCGTTTCCTATATCGGAACACGGTTCTTTGGCTCGCAGATGCAGGCAGCCCAGCGTACGGTGGAGGGCGAGTTTGTCGCTGCGTGCCGCCGGCTCGATCTTTTTTCTGATTTCCGAAAAGCGGGTTTTTTGTCTGCCGGGCGTACCGACCGGGGCGTGCACGCACTGGGGCAGGTGGTCGCATTTTCGACAGAATTTCCCGACCGTGCAAAAAGTGCGCTCAACATCCAGCTCCCCCCGGACTGCTGGTGTACCGGATACGCTGAGGTGATCCCGGAATTCCACCCGCGGTATGATGCCCGTTCGCGCACGTACCGCTATTATTTCTCCACCCCGCCTCCGGACCAGGATGCGATGAGGCGGTCAGCGCAGCATTTTCTGGGGAATCACAACTTCACGAACTATGCCCGCGTGCGGGGCAGGAACCCCCGCCGCACGATTCATGCAATCGCTGTCGGCGAAAAGGACGGTTTTGTATACTTTGAAGTGACCGCAGACAGCTTCTTGTGGCACCAGGTCAGGAGCATGGCGACTGCACTCGGGCGGGTTGGAACAGGCGAGGCAGACGAGGGATCGGTCGTCGCCCTGCTCGAGGAGCCGGCAGATCACATGGTCCCGCCGGCACCCGCAGAAGGGCTCATCCTCTGGGACACGGACTGCAGCATCGGATTCACGCCTATACCGGTCGACGACCGGAGTGCATCGTATCTCGACTACCTGCGCCGCCACCACGCGCTCATGGAACGGGTCTGCGGGGTGCTTGGCGGTGGAGAACCCCCCTATGAACGCGATCGAGACCCATGACCTGACCCGGTACTACGGGGATCTCTGTGCGGTCAACCACCTCACTCTGTCCGTTGACCGTGAGGTGTTTGCCCTTCTGGGTCCTAACGGGTCGGGCAAGACGACGACGGTGCTCATGCTCACCACCATGCTCCGCCCCACGGAAGGCACCGCGACGGTCTGCGGGCACGACACCGTCCGGGACGGGGAACAGGTGCGCCGTTCTTTAAGTTATGTCCCGCAGGACATGGCGGTGGACATCAAGCTGACCGGGCGGGAGAACGCGCTGCTCTTTGCCCGGCTCTACGGAGTCGCTGCCCCGAAAGACCGCGTCGACGAGCTGCTGGCGGTGATGCAGCTCTATGACCGTGCGGACGAGCTCGTGAAGGTCTATTCCGGCGGGATGCGCCGGCGCCTCGAACTGGTGCAGGCGCTCGTGCATGAACCTGAAGTCCTGTTTCTGGATGAGCCGACGCTTGGGCTCGACGTCGCCGCCCGCGCCACGATATGGGAGCACATCACGGCGTTAAAAAAAGGCGGCATGACAATCTTTGTCACGACGCACTACATGGACGAGGCAGACCGGTTCTGTGACCGTGTTGGCATCATCAGCAAGGGGGCGCTCCTTGCCCTTGGTTCCCCACCTGACCTCAAGGCCCGCCTCGGCAACGATGTGATCACCGCTCATATCGACGGGACATTCAGGGATCCCGGGATTAACGGCATCACGCTGTTTGCATTTGCCAATGACGAGGCATCGTTCCTTGCGGAGAACGGGCGTGAGGCGCTCCCCGTCCTTGCAGATGCGTTCACACGAGCTGGTATCAAAGTGCGGTCGCTCGCACTGCGGGAACCGACCTTGGATGACGTCTTCCTTCACACGGTCGGGACACCTGACGAACCGACAGGATTTGACCAGACAAAGTTCAGGACGATGCTGCGGAGGAGACGATGAGGGGGGTTGTCTGGTACATCGAGCGTGACTTCCTGCGCTGGGTGCGGGGGAGAGTCGCCGTTTTCTCTGCACTTGTCATGCCCGCCGCCTGGCTGATCTTTGTCGGGCTTGCGCTGCCCATCCGGTTCACCGACAACTACCTGGACTTCATCACGCCCGGAATCCTTGTCATGACCATGCTCTCGGCAGGGCTTTCGGGCGGGACGCTTCTCATGTTTGACAAGATCCTCGGTTTCCTGAACAAGTTCCTCGCCCTGCCGGCACCACGGGAGGACATCCTGTTTGGCAAGATTTTGTTTGTGAGCCTGCGGGGGCTTATCCAGGCGACAATCATCCTTGTCATCGCGGTGCTGATCGGTGCATCGGTGTACAGCCCCCTGCAGTACGGGCTCACGTACCTGATCCTGTTCTTATTCGGGGTCCTCCTCTCCGCGTTTGCGACAACGCTTGCATTGTACCTGGAAGACCACGACTCGTTTGCGGCCGTGAACACGATGATCTCCATGCCACTCTTCTTCACATCGAGCGCCCTGATGCCCTATAGTGTCATGCCGGGCTGGCTGCGTGTCATTGCGATGGCAAACCCGCTCAGCTACGCGATCGATGCAATCCGGGCGGTGAATGCCGGTGCCCTTCCTGTCGCCCAGGTTGCCTCGCTCATGATCCTGGGGATTGTCGTAACCGCGGTCAGCGTGCAGGTCTTCCGCCGGGTGACGGTCTAGGAACGTGCATGATTGGTTCGCGGCGCTCCTGTTGAGGCAGGTGAATGTGGTTTCAATAACCCGGTTTCCTGTCATCCATGATTAAAACGGTTCATTTTTCTCCTGCTCCCGTCAACCCTATCGGTTTTTTGCAGGAAACCGGAACTTGCCTTCAGGAACGGAGATCTCGAACCGTGCCCCCGCCCCAAAGGTTCCTGTCTCCCGGATCGAAAGGGCGGTGATGCCAAGGATCTCCTTGGATAAAAACAGCCCCATCCCCGTATGGTGCCCGAACCCCTTTTCAAAGATCCGTTCCTTTTCGGACGCCACAATCCCGGTTCCATTATCTTCGCATACAACCGTGAGGGCTGATCCAGCGCTCTGATAAAAAAAAGAGATTTTGCTGACGCGTTCACCGTGCCGGAGGGAATTGTCAATCAGGTTTGAAAATATTTTCTCAAGGAGAGGATCAGCGTAGATTTCGAGACCGTCAAGCGCTGCGTCCAGGGTGATTGTCCCCAACGGATGTGCCCGTTGTGCGGATTGAATTAATGCTTCCACCCGCTGCCATTGAGGGGCATGAACCCCGATCTCCTCGTAGTCCCTGGTGAATGCAATCTGGTGCTCAATGTTGTGTACCAGGACTTCTTCCTTTGCAAGAAAATCAAGCATGGCTGGCTGAGCAGGACTCGCTTTTGCGATTTCGATATACATCAGAAGTGCAGAGAGCTGATTGTTGATATCGTGACGGGTAATGCTTGACAGAAGCTTGAGTTTTTTATTCGCCTCTACCAATGCTTTCCGTGATTCCTGCAGCAGGGTATTACGTGCAATCAACCCTTTTTGTAAGACGATGATACGATCAGCAATACTGCCAACAACGACGGCAACCAGGCAGAGTATCAGTGCCCGGATGAGCGACTCAATGTCAAGCGCTCCGGTGAGTATATAATCGTTGATTATGTAAAAGCCGCTAAAAAATACCGCAAACCAGATGGCCTTCTTCTGGTACCAGAGCCCGGCAAGGACGATGATTAAGTAAAAGAAATTGGTATACACGACGGAAACATCCAGGATAAGGTGAACGACAATTTCGAGGATGATACCGATGATTACGATAACGGCAAAGATTGATGGCTTTGGTGTGGTGAGGGAATCCCAATACGAAGATTCTGAGGTTTCATCGGGTTTTTTTTCATCCGTTGACATGGTGCCTGGCTTTTTTGAAAACGACAATCATCAAGCGACCGTTATCCCGAATATTAAACAGGGATATCTATTAATTTCATATCTATTTTTTCACAGGATAAAATCTATTGGTTGCATCCAGATGTTATACGGCTGGCAGCAGACAGCCTCTCGCTGGAAATTACGTGGTTTCATTCGTGGAAGCATCGTCCTTTCCCTGCTTCCGGATATTCCCCCGTTGCCTGTCGCGCTTACCCTGATCGTTATTAAAAAAAAACGTGATCCGTGGGTTTTGTTGTGCTGATGAGCCTGCTCATTGATCTGGTACTCTGGATCCGTGATATTGTCGATGCAGTGCTCTTTTGGATCCATCATGAAACGTCCATTCGGATCGCCATGTCCGCCAGGTAAAAAGCCGGCACCCTACCGGTCTGATGAGGACGATCAGGGTGATCGCGTTGTCGTTATCGGAAAGATGTGGATTAGTAACATTCATGAATTCCGCGTTGATTCCCTTGCTACTTTGTCTGGAGAATTCCGGTATCAGTAATTTCAATGATGATATCGCCGGTCTCTTCTTTTAATTGATTGAGTTCCTGCATGAGATCCCGTAATTTCCATTCGCTATCCCGCGTTGCGATGGTATAGGGGTTCTGTGTCCGTGGGTTCTCGGGCGTGATGGCAACGAGTTCACAATGGCTGCGCTTGTGCAGGATCTGGAACCCGGTAATGGCATCGAGGTTGAGGGAAAGGGTACCCTGCGGGGACCGAAACGTTATAATGCGGCTCAGAACGAACCCCCCCCCTTTGCGCTCGTATATATTTTGTGCTCCTGCAGATCAATCCGGTATCTGGTGGGATGTTCGATCAGGTCGTCAACGTGAATTCTCATCTGATTAAACTCTACGTCGGAAAAAATGTCGTGCATCTCCTTTTTCTTTTCATGCCAGACAACTTCTACACCGGTATCGGTTTTTTTTGCACTTATGATCGTCTGCATCGTGTTCCAGTTTGCAACCGGGGAATATGAAACTAATGGATCGAGAAGAAAAATACCATTGGATCTCCGGTATGGTAAATTTTTTTTAGCAGGAGGGGGCGGGATGCCGCAGGGGGCAAAAAATCGTGATGCAAATTTGTATGGTTCGGCAAAACGGCCCGTTATTTGTGAGTATAGCACCAAATTGTCCTACACCGCGATCATCTGATCCGGAAACTGAACCGTTCTTTCATCTGAGGTCACCCTGGTTTGTAGTGTCAGTGTCTGCCGGATGCACTTGGACGCCAGAAAACCACAATCCGCATCGATGACGATCGGTTCGCTCCTTGACTCCCTGCCGGCAATATCTCCGACACATTGGCTGATAGCGGGTGCGCCATTCAGGAAGATGACGTCCCCGTTGCTGTTGGAGACAACAAGGTTGATACAGACATTGTGTGCGGTGTCGTCGCCAGTATTGGTGATGGTCGGGGTCAACTGGCGGCAGGTCAGTCCACAACTTGCCTGGGGTCCTGGCTCGAGAACAAAATCCACTGGCTTTTTTTCAGGAACCGGGGGGGGCTCCGTATCCGGTGGTGAGGGAGCCGGCATTACCTGCATTGTATCCAGTGAATGGGTTTCCTGAAGTGGCGGGGGGTTGGTGTCACTGCCACCCTGCGGTTGAAGAAGAACGACCATGGCAATGACACCGATCAAGAGGACGAGAAAGATGACGGCAAACCCCACCATCGCCCTTTTTCCCGATTGTGCGGATCCGAATTCTTTTTTTCCTATGGGAGCCAGGGGCATCATGCGGTGATCCAAACTATTTTGTTCTGATTCATGTACCATACGTGATGATGGAATAATAAAGTGGCAGAATGGTGCAGGATCCGCAGACATGCTGTCGGGTCAATACCCATCATATGCCGCCCCCTTTTTGTCCGGTATCATTCCAACCCCCGTCCGTGCAGCATGGATGCAGGAGAGGGAACCGATGTGGCCCATCAGGCACGTGGGGGTGAAAAGAATACAATTTCCATACAATAGGCAGGTAAATTTTTTTTAAATTTTCCCGGATTTTTTAAAATATTCTCTCCATTGTTATTTTTTTTAAATAACACACAGTTGACTGTGTGCAAAAATAAGGGCAAGAACCCCAATAATTGGTTTTAACTCATCTCCGGATTCAACATCTGTCTATGAAATTCAAATGAGATATTTGCAGATTGAAAACCCCGTTCGCTCTTGTTTGTCGATTTTGATCACCATCCCTGTCATGTTAAGATTTAATCAAGATACATTTCCTGCTAAAAGCGCCAATAATCACAGGAGTTTAGTCCACTGGGAAGGCACCAAATGTCCTAGCTGGCATTGATAAGGGGTTCCTACTCCATAGCAATCAATCGCAGGGTTATTTCTCTATCGGTATCTAGGCCTTCTTTCCGGCTGTGCTCATGCCAAAAATCGAGTAGAACGGGCAGGTGCCTACCGCCCCGGTGACAAGCGCTATCAGTCCAATGAGTGCCACCAGGTATGACCACGGGCTGTGGACAAACTTTATCAAGAAAACAATGATAAGCACGATACCAAGCACAATACGAATTAAACGATCTGTCATACCGACATTCTTTTCACCAATCTTCATATGAGTCCCTCATTTGATGATGGACGGCGGGAGGATAAAAGGGTAATGTCTGGGGGTACTGTTGCTTTAACGGGACTTAACGGAAATAATATCGTCGGAACACTTCAATGTCGAATATTTAAACGTCCCGCAGATACAACAGAACGCAAAAAACCAATAGATATAATACTTTAAAGTCGCCCAATGGCGTTCAATGAAAAGTCATTCCTTTAATTCATTAATTTCCTGGATGATTCTGGCCGGATTAATCATTTTTTTTACAAGCTGCTCTGGATGTATCCAATATTCATCACCATCAGAAGAAGTCACACAGCCAATTAGTACACTACGTGGAATGCCAGCTCAAAGACCCGGTGTGACGTTGGCAGCGACAATACATACATCACCTTTCTCAACTGAAACATCCACGGGAACTACAACCCAGAGCACAGGATCCCTTACAATCTGGTCGTCACCACCAGCATGTTCTGTGTATATCGATGGGATGTATGTCGGAGATACTCCCGCCGGACGGGAAAGTTTCACAAAATCAATAAAGAGCGGCCCCCACACCGTAAAAATCACAAAAATCGGATATGAGGATTACACACAAAATGTGTATGTTTCCGTTGGAAAATCCGAGATTGTTACTGCTGTCCTGTCGGAAAAAACTTTTCCCTATTACACACTTAATCCCACTTCAACATTTACTGAATCATCTTCTTGAACCTAAAGGCTCCGTGTTTTGTCGCAGGGCGACGGTGTTTGGGAATTTTCCCCTAGTAAAGAGAAGACGTAAAACCCCGTTCTCATCTGTTCCACGGTATCATCGTTTCACCCTCTTAAACCCCTGGTGACCGACGTCGTGTGATTGTATTCAGATGTCCCGTGCCCTATCATAACAATGTTCATTCTCCTACTCCCACAACACTCTCATGATGCCCAATTCCCTAGACCTGTTCACACAGGCAACCGAACTTGTAGAACTCGGTCGGTTGGGCGAAGCACTCGCCCTGTTCCAGGCACTCTTTAAAACAGATTCCTATAACGGCCACTATCTGGAATAACATCGGGATCATCCGATTCAGACAAGGGGAATATCGAGAGGCAATGAACGCATTCAGTCAGGCAACTGATATCAACCCTGAATTCGTAAATGCATGGTTCAATAAGAGTCTGGCACTCATACATCTCGGGAAAGATACCGAGGCACTCCGTGCACTCGATAGAGTCCTCAAGTTGAAGCCACGAGATAAAGAGGCACAATCCCAACGCGCGTTGATTGTTCGGAAAATGTCAGAGGTTAGTGATAACGCGGAAAATGGATTCACATTCGGCGCAGTCTCAATTGCGGGTATAATGTTGGACAAACGAGGTGCAATCGAGAACGGCGGAGTGCGGGGCGATTCCCTTCTGATTACGCATCCTCTACTTTGGTACCGAATGCCTTGTTCCACGGAATAATCTGTTTCGGCATTGACCCGTATTCTTTCTTTGCCCTCGATGCTGTTATCGCCTCAAGATAGGGTGCGACAGTACTTTGACCCGGATGTTCGAAGTATAGGAAGAATCGTTTTTTCTTTGTCTGGTAGAGATGTTTCGCGCCGTCTTTTGATGACGCAATCAACGTGGATTTTTCCGTGTCATACCTCAATCCGTTAATGATCTGTTCGACCATACCTCACCTTACTTTTAGAATGATTTGTCCCCCTATAAACTCCGTGATCTTTGTTTCATTTACAATATTCACAACACTACGGCATTACATGAAAGTCGGAAGTTATGAGAAATCGTAACATATCCCGTAACATCGAGAACGGGGACGGGGTGAAAGCCCCGTTCAACGTGATTTAAATTCGTTATTGTTGGAACTCTAAATTGACGCCCCCAACCCATTTTGCAAATACATTGTACAGGAATGCATGAACTACCCCAGAGATAAATCCACACACCGCACCAAGAATCGGCATGATGATAACAAGGGCGATTCCCGCAATTGCACCTATGGCAAATCCACGGTGAATTCCTATCACAGCCGCAATAACCCCGTAGAAAATTCCCATCACGAGTCCAACAACCACACCAAACAGTGTGGCGATCTTTGCCAGTGACATCATATCAACACTCTTCAAAATGGGCATGTATAATCCCTCGATTCGTGTATTACTCATGAGAGTATTAAGGAATGTGGTTGAATGGGTTGATCTCACCCCGTTCACGATATCATTCCATGTTTCGCCTATACTCTGAATACGTCTACGCAGACTACATGCAGTACTGGGGTTTGGTGCATTTATTGGAGATAGAGATACCCAGAGAAATAACGAGAACAAATGGGTTGAAAGTTGCGCAACCGAGCGTGGGGCTTTCACTGGCGTAATTTTTTTTTAAGAGACTGCAGCGTCACGGTGTTTTGCGATGAAACTCTAAAAAAAAAAAAAATATCGGGGTCTCAGAGCAGTTTTGTCTCTTCGGTTGGTTTTGGCACTTTAATGACAAGAACACGGAATACCGTGTTGCTCTCGTTCATCCAGCGGTGCGGGATGCGTGCCGGGCTCTCCACAAGCATGTCTTTTTCGACCGTCTGTTTCTCGTTGCCGATCTCGACAACACCGGTTCCTTCAAGCGTATAAAAGAAGACATCGACCGGTGTGATGTGTTTTTTCAACGATTCGCCCGGCTGAAGGGTGATGACGACCGTCACTGCATGGGGCGAATCGTAGATCTTCCGTGCATCCACGTGGTGCGGGTTGGGCCCCGACTGAACCTTTTTCACATCCGTTATTTTCATGATCCGTCCACCGTACCGGGACATATGTAAGGGATACATGAAAGCAGTTCGGATTTCAATGTGCCGATCAGGGTACGTTCCACGAACCAGCGGGGTGGTTGCCGTGTCCTGACCGGGCCACGATCCCCATGCTGATTGTCACATGAGGCCGAATGCCCGGGCACCATTGCAGGGCCGGCGGATATTCAGGCTGTACAAAGCAGGCGCAAGTAGCACATACCCCCGCCCATCTGCCTGTTTTTTGCCCGTCAGTCTCCCGTCAGTGCAGCAGGGAAGGATCACCGTCCTTGTATCGGGAGAATTAACCGCTCATCATCGCTGCCGGGGTTGTTCACAAGTGGCGAGACCGGGTAGGCTTCCATCTCACCGTGCGGGTACGGTGCGAGGATCTTTTTGAGGTCATCAGCAGCAAGCACGTCATTGGAGACCCAGCGTGTTTCATCCTCACGATCAAGGATCGCGGGCATGCGGTTATGGATGGGGGATACCAGTTCGTTCGGCCCGGTCGTGATGATCGTGTAGGTCGCATACCCCGTACCCTGAGGGCCATGCCAGATGTCATAGAGCCCCGCAAAGGAAAAGACCGGAACCTCCCGCAACCGGAGGTAAAACGGGGTCTTGTGTGTCCCGTCCTTCTTCCATTCGTAAAACCCGCTCGCAGGAACGAGGCACCGCCTGCTGTTCAGCAGGCCACGAAACGACGGTTTCTCTGGCAGGGTCTCTACCCGTGCGTTGATGAGGTGCTTTGCCTCGTTCTTCTCTTTGACCCAGTGCGGGACCAGCCCCCACTCCATCATCACCGCCTCGTTGCGCTCGCGCCGGATAATCACCGGCATCAGGCTGCCCGGTGCGATGTTGAAGTGCGAGCGGAAACCGAACGCGGGTTTATTGACGCGGAACCGTGATCCCATATCATCGATGCAGATGAGGGAGTACCTGCCGCACATGGTACATGTCTCCTGATCGCTGCAGAATTATCAATATTGCGACACGCTCTTACTCCCTTCAGCGGTCGTGCGCCAACGCTTTGAACGGATCGGAACCAGTACTATCATTTTCCCTGATTGCATACAGTACCACCGGAACCGGAGATACGGATGACAAAGATCACGCAATACAGTTCAGTCAATCTCATCCCACAGGCCGGGGTGGACCCAAAAAAATGGAATGCCATCCCTTCGCCTGACGTGGTTGAACGTGCTGTAAAAGCCATAGAAAACCGCGGGATACAAGTAATTCCTGCAGAGACCGGAGATGAAGCACTGGCGGTTCTCAAAAAAATAATCCCGCCGGGTGCGGAGGTGATGAATGGTTCATCGACCACGCTTGCCGAGATCGGGTATGAGGATCTGATCGCGGGGGGAAGATCGGGGTGGAAGAATGTGCATGATCTGATTACCGCGGAAAATGATGACGCAAAACGGGCAGAACTGCGGAGAAGATCCGTCACTGCGGATTATTTCATCTCAGGGGCAAACGCAATCGCGGAGTCCGGCGAGATCGTTGCCTGCGATGCGAGTGGAAGCCGCGTGGGGGCCTGGCCGTTTGCCGCGGGTCACCTGGTCCTTGTGGCCGGGACCAACAAGATTGTCCCCACGCTCGACGATGCCCTGCACCGGGTCTGGCACTATGCGTATCCTCTGGAGGACGCCCGGGCAAAAAAGGCGTACGGGACACCGAGTGTGATCGGGAAATGTGTCATCCTCGCCCATGAGAAGAACAAAGGAAGGGTAACACTGGTCCTCATCAGAGAAGCGCTGGGATATTAGGAAGGAATAGTCTGCTCTCTACCCTTCATGAACGACTTATATATGCCCTGAAAAAAAAATCTCATCCGGACGAGCATGAAAAACCACCGCTACGTCGACCTGAAAGCCATCGCATGGCATGCGATGGAAAAGTACGGCTTTACCCCCCGGTTCCCAACGCCCGTCATCAAGGAAGTCAACGCCATCCACGAAAGGACGTTTCCTGCGGGTCAGAACGGTGCAGGGGACCTGCGCACGCTCCTCTGGTCATCCATCGACAACCACGACTCCATGGACCTCGACCAGCTGGAATTCTGCGAACGCGGGCAGGGCGGAGAGATCCATGTCAGGGTCGCAATCGCCGATGTCGACGTTTATATCAAAAAAGAATCGCAGACAGACCAGCACGCAGCTCATAACGGGGCCTCGGTCTATACCGGCATCGAGACCTTCCCCATGCTGCCCGGGAGGCTTTCTTATGGCATCACATCCCTCCTGCCCGACCAGGATCGCATCGCAGTTGTTATCGAGTACGCGGTCCTCCCTGACGGAGGGTTTCGCCCCCTTACCGTTGAACGGGCCCTCGTGTGCAACAAGGCAAAACTTGTCTATGAGGAAGTGGGGGAATGGCTGGAGGGGACCGGGCCCATCCCCCGGTTAGTACGGGAAATCCCCGGGCTAAAAGAGCAGATTCATCTGCAAAACGAGGCCTCGCAGCGCTTACGAAAACAGCGGCGGGAACAGGGAGCACTCGAACTGGACACCATTGAAGCCCAGGCAATCGTTGAGGGGGGCCTGGTCACGGATCTTGTCGTCAAGAGGCAGAACATGGCGCGATGCGTGATCGAGGAATTCATGGTCGCTGCCAATGGAACCATGGTATCCTGCCTGGGGAACGCCGGCATCGCCATGATACAGCGGGTTGTACGCACACCCAGAAACTGGGATGGGATCGTGATGACGGCCGCGGCCTGCGGGGAGAACCTGCCATCCCAACCGGATGCAAAAGCGCTTGCAGAATTTCTCATCAGGCAAAAAGAAGCCGATCCCGAACGCTTTCCTGACCTGTCCCTGACCGTAGTGAAACTGCTTGGGCCGGGCGAATACATGATGCTTGAACCCGGCGCACCGCCAACCGGCCATTTCGCCCTCGCCGTTATCGACTACACCCATGCCACAGCCCCGAACAGGCGCTACGTCGACGTCATCAATCAACGGCTCATAAAATCCGTCCTTGAGAGGGGAAAAAGCCCCTATTCACTCGAAGAACTCATCGGACAGTCCGCATGGCTGACAGACAGGGAGAAAGCGGGGAAGAAGGTCCAGCGCTTCATGCGAAAAGCCGCAGCCGCGGTGCTCCTTCACGACAGGATCGGTGGAACCTTCTCTGCACTGGTCACCGGTGCCTCAGAGAAGGGAACCTATGTCAGGCTCATCACACCGCCAGCCGAGGGCCGGGTTGTGCAGGGAGAAGAAGGCCTGCGGGTTGGCCAGAAGGTCACCGTTCGCCTGGTACACGTGGATCCGTACAACGGCCACATCGACTTTGAACGCATCGGCAGCATGAAATGAACGGATCAGATAAAAAGGGAAAAAGACCCATCCCGCAGGCCTTCCGGTTCATCAGATGTGGCCTTTCTCATACCAGATACATTGCATACCGCCGTGCCTCATCGTGTTCTTTTGAGTACAACAATAACAAGGAGCATAACAACGAGAAGGCCGATCGCGCCTATTATTAAATACATGAAAATCGGGGACCCCGTCAAAGGAGTTTGTGTAGGCTCTGGTGCTGGTACCTGGTTGGCACCTGATCCGGTACCACCGGAGGTATCCATGTTGTTCTCGTCTGCCCCCGTCCCGGTGCGCCCCCTGGTTACTGCCCTCGTCGGTTCATACGTCACCGGAGTAGTTTCCTGAGGTGATACATTAAATACTTGGGCTGTGGTTGTCACCTGGGGTGTTCCAAAGACATCAGAGATTTTGACCGTGATTGCTGCCGATGCTGTCGTCTTGGCGCCCTTATCATCTGTTACGGTCAGTCCAATATACTTGGTCCCCGGGGTCGAATAGGTATAGGTAACGACTGGTCCGGACTTTTCTGCCCCCGTGTCGAAGAAGGTCCATAAAAACGTGAGCGTTCCGCCTTCAGGGTCACTGGAGCTGGACGCATCAAAGGTAATTGTCTCACCGGTAGCTGCGGATCCCGCGCTTTTGGTAATTGCTACATCAGGGGGTAAATTTGCCGATACCGAAGCGCATATGCTGCAGAGAACAAGAAGACAGAGAACAATCCAGATTAACCGCGACTGTGACATCATGTCCGATCACTATCCATAAGAACTCATTACAGCAGCGATGCAATAAATGTTTAGAAATGGTTTTTTTATTCAACAAAAAAATTACCGGCACATCGACAGGTGGATCACAGAGCGGGTGAAATGGCGTGGCGCGATTCCACGACGTCGTATGCAGCATTCCTGCGTGGAATGAATGTTTGTGGACATCATGTGCTGATGACGGATGATTGCATCACCGATATGTCTCACCAGGATCAATGCGACTGCCCGAGGATGACATGTGTGTCCCCGGGCTTCTCTCTCCTGACAATCCTGAACTCGATTGCTTCACCCATCGTTCCCGCCACAAGAGTCAGATGGGTGCGTTGGACAATACATGGGGTGTTGTCCTGATCGGACATGAAAGCAGAGCCAAAGCACGATCCGGGGAGAGAAAGGAATTTTTTCTGACATATGTGGTGCAGGAATTAATTCACAGGCGCAGGGTATTTCGGACGGGCAGTGGTCCTCTGGCACGATGGTCCGATTGTATGAAAATCTGGTGATCGGGTAAAATAATATAGTAACAGAGCTTCAGTCCCGTTATCGCATATCATGGCATATTCCATAGGTGCGGCTCCAATGCGGGGGTTTACATGATGAAGGTGACAACACCAGGGCTTTGCGCTGTTGTGGCACTAACCATGTGTCTTGTGTTCATCAGCGGCTGTTCTGACGTTTGGGATAACGACGGTTCCGGAGGCACGAGCCGCAGTGGCAGTTCATGCAGTCCCGGATATTACAAATACTCGACCAGCGAAGGCCATTGCTGTCCGCAGGGGTCCCCCTATTACCGCGACGGGTACTGCTGGCATTGCAAGGAAGGCTCCGTGTATGATGAAGGATCCGGCACATGCTGTTCAGGTGATTATCCCCATTACTATGATGGCAAATGCCACCAGTGTTCCGAGGGATACTATCTGTTCGACACGAGTGGCGGCCACTGCTGCCCCAACGGGTATCCCTATTATTATGATGGCAGTTGCTGGAACCAGCCGGGTCGTTCAGGATCAAACGGGGCACAGACCACATACTACGCAAGCTGCAGCGGGTGCACGGGGTATTACCGCACCTACTCGTACCGGGGAGGCTCGTACGAAACCTGCAATGCCTATTACCAGGTGTGTGTGATTGCGGAATGCTCTAAAATTCTCGATAACTGCAGATGAAAAAGGCAGGGAAATTTTGCCACCCGGTGCAGATCTTCCGCCCCGGGAATGCGAGGCATTCCCCATTTCCCCCGTGTCACCAGAACGGCGGTACGTGAATACCAAAGAAGCGTTGCATGCCATCGGTAAACGAAAGGATAGTACCCTGACAGTCATCGGCACCCCCGGGCACCGATCCACCTAAAAAGCATATCAACCCGGACAACGCAGAGATGAGAAGAGCCTGTGGTCACATGAGCAACCTGTACCTGGACAGCGGTGAAACCATTATCCTGACAACGCCAGGCGTCAGTTTCAACGCTGTACTGTACGATATGATGCTGACCACCCGGCGCCTCATCCTTGTTGACAGCGCATATACGCGGTTTGAGCCACAGATGATCCCGCTTACGACCATACTGTCGGTGACGGCAGGAAAGGTTGCCAGCGGTGAGCCGGTGATCACCCTCACCCTTACCGACACCGGCAGCACCGGCAATGTGCAGCAGATGAACCTCATATTCTCCCAGCAACCCGGTGAACAAAGAAAGCGGGAACGCGATGAGTGGTTACGAAACCTCATGGGGCATATCATATCGGCACGCGATCAGACATTGAGCGCCGATATCCCCCCCTCCCCTGCCGGCCAGGAACCAGGAATACGGCCTGCGGGGGCAATCCCGCGCCCGATCGAGATGGCCCTCCCCCGCAAACTGATTATTGAGACACCACCGGACCAGGAGGAGCCTGTCATACTCCCCGATCAGCCTGAACTTTCGGTTGTTCCAGAAGAAGAACCAGAACTAGCGGCAACAATTACCCCCTCAGCTCCAGCAGTTGAAGAACTCCCCTTTATTCCAAAAGAAGAACCTGAATCACCGGATGCGGTGACTCCTGTTGCTCCGGCAGTTGAGGAGGCAACGGCCATTGCTGATGAAACGTCAGGATCGTTTCACCTGTTTACTGTCGCAGCATGGGCAGTGCGGGGGTCAGTGGTTGCACCCGAAGAAAAAATTGGATCACGGGAAACGGCACCCCCTGCAGCTCCGGCAGGTGAAAAGCGACCGTTTGTTCCAGAAGAAGAACCAGGATCAGCGATACTATTGGCACCTGCGCCCGTTGAGGAACCCACGGCCTTTTTACAAGAAGAACCACACCCTTCGGATACGGCACTCCCCCCCCCTCCATTTGCCAGGGCGGCCGGGCAACCGCCTGCAAAGGAGGCGCCGCCCCGGGTCCCGCAGTCCCCTTCCCCGCCGCCACAGAAACCCCGTTCCGGGCGGCACACGGTCATTGCGGTGACCGCACTCATCATCATCATCCTTGTGATGGCGGGCGGAATGTTTCTCCTCTCACATTACGTACCGTCAACAAATGAAGAATTCCCTGCACCGGGGGTCACACTGGTTCCCGCGATCCCGCCAGTCATCCCGATTCCCACAATTCAGCTAGTCATCCCGACTCCCACGATCCAGCCGACCCCGGCACCTCCCGGAATTATCATCCCCCAGGATGGTGTCTGGGTACGGGTGACGTATAACGGCACCTTTGTCGGATGGGTTGGCAATCCGGGATTTTTGAAGAACGTACGCGGTTCGATTGACCAGTTCTATAAGATACTGAAAAGTACCAGCCTTGTGGAGGCATCGTTCCAGAAACAGGACAATTCAGGAGAGACTCTCGCGGTTGAAGTCTACAGGAACGGCGAGATGATTGAGCGGCGCACCGTCCGGGCCCCGATGGGTGAAATTGCTTTCATTATCAATCCAAAGACATCAAATCCGATTGGCGCCTTCCCTGTTATCACCAGCTCAGGGCAATGAACTGTGAAGATGTGCAGCATCCGGACTGACGTATGTGCGGTGGCCACGCATCACATCCGCACCGAGTAGCCTGCCCTTGAAAGGATGCGGATCACCGTATCGTCCCAGGCTGCGTTATCGGGTTCGCTGGTGTCATTGACACACTGTTCAAAGAGCCGGGTCAGGATTGCATCATCGGAGACGAGATGCCGCTGGTACATGATCCGCCCGGCTCTCCGCCCCCGATAATCAAGGATGAGCAGGCGCCAGCAGCCAAAATCCCTGCAGATCTCGGGGCGTGTCAGGTGGACGGTGCACCAGGCTTTCCCGCTCTTTTGGTCATGCCGGAAAAAGGGGCATGCCTCGGGAAGTTCCTCAAACACGCTGCGGTCAAGAAAGATCTGAACTTTGTCGGGGTCAACCGTTACTTCTGTTTCCTCACCGGTGTACTCGTTGCGCAGCAGAAAGCGGTACTCCCCGCGTTCTTCTTTTATTGTGTGGACCAGACCAAGATGGCTGCAGCACTCGCCGCACTGCTGGCACTCGAATGGCAAAAAACCCGTTCCTCCCGGTATCCGGTTATAGAGGTACTACACTTAAACATGACCTGACAGGTACCCTTTTCACCGTACAGAGAGGACATCGTGGAACCTGCCATCACCGTACACGGCAGCGTATCAGCGGAATTCAGGACAGAGGAGGGTTTCGCTTCATCGGGCAGACATTCGCCCCTTCCATCTGTCCCTGGGCCCACGCGAACCGTTCCTTTATGGTGGGGGGGAGTTCCTTCTCATCGATCGGGACAAACCCATAATGGCTGTAGAACCCGGTGAGGTTCCGGACCGAATGCATGTAGAGGACGTCGCGCCCGCACGCCTCGACAAGGCCCCATACCGCCGCGTTCGCGTACCCGTGCCCCCGCCGGCTGACCGGGGTGAAGATGCCGTCCACCTCAAACCCGTCCGGATGCTGCCTGCGCCGGGCGACCGAGACCGCATCCTCGTCAAGGAATGCGGCAAAGATCCGGTCGGTCGCACCATCCCCTTTGATCTGGTGGTAGTCGACCCAGAGTGCATCGGCGAGCGGGAATTCTGCGGATAAGAGCTCCTGCACCAGCGTGCCGGTGCTGTGCCGGACGCCGCTCCGCCCGGAATCCGGGGGGCTGGAGAACGCGGGCGCGTCTGCAGAGGTGCCCTCGATCCGGTACCCGTCGGGCGGGACATGGATGACAAACCGTGCCCCTTTCCCCTCGGTTCCGGTCTCCCGGATGGTCATGCCGGTCACTTCGATGACCTGCCGGCAGATGAAGAGCCCGATCCCCGCGTGCTGCCCGGCATCGTACTCGAAGATCTGCTGTTTCTTCTCTGCCGGGATCCCGGCGCCGTCGTCTTCGACCATGAGGTCAAGCCCGTCCTGGGTTACGTAGTATGTCACGACGATGTTCTTCACCGTCCCCCCGTGGCGCAGGCAGTTTTCGACAAGGTGGGCGAGGACGTCGGCAAAGAGGGGGTCCGCGTAGACCTCGAGCCGCCCGGTCCAGTACCGGATCGAAACCTTGCCGGTATCCGCAGGCATATGGGCGGATCTGAGCGCCTGCTGGACCGGCAGCCAGAGCGGCGGTGACGTCCCGAGTTTTTTGTAGGACTGTGTCAGGAGGATCTGGCGGGAGACGGTCTCCACGAGGGTCCGGATGCGGTCGATGTACGAGCGTATGCCGGGATCGGGGGCCTGTGCAGCGGTGTCGTTGACTGCCGCGATGATCCGGTCGATCGTGCCGCGGATGTGGTCGGCCGAGATGCGGGAGAGCAGGCTGAGCTTGTCGTTTGCGGCTTTCAGCGCGTGCTCGGCATGGACGCGGCTCGTGATATCGGTAAACGTGAGGATCGCCCTGCCCTCCGGGAGCGAGGCGGCAGAGACGAGCACGATGAGGGAGTTGCCGTTCTCCAGCGAGAATGCCGTCTCGGCGGCATAGACCTCCCCTTCGCGGGAGAGGCGCTCAAAGAAATTTTTTTCCTCGTCCCCACCCCAGAACGCGGTGAGCGGGGCTCCCTTGAGATCGGCAGGCCTGCGGTGGAGGGTCTCTGCCGCCTTCCAGTTGATCGCCTCGATCGTCCGGCCCCCGCCGGCAGTGGAGATGAGGATGCTGCCCCCTTCCGAGTGGTCAAAGAGCCCCACATAGAGGTCTTCCTGCTCACGGAGCCGGCGGGTGAGGGCGGCGATCAGCCACCCGATCACGACCACGACGAGCGTGCGCACCAGCGCCTCGACAACGGTGGCCGGTGAACTGCCGGCGATCAGGACGACCATCAGGAAGTACAGCCCCCCGATGCACCCTGCGATGAGGGCCCCTTTTCGCGGGTAGCGGTATGCGGCGATTACGACCGGGATGTACAGGAGGTGGGGGATTGCAACCGTGATCCCGTTGAGGAGCCCGATAAGGTTCAGGATGAGGGCTGCGGCAGCCGTCCCGGTGATCGCACCGTCCCAGAAAACGTCGCGCCCCCGCAGGACGGCAGGGAGGTTCACGGCCCCCCCCTCCTACGCGATGCTCCCGGCCTGAAATTTTCTGCCGCCCCGCTAGGCAGCTGCCCCGCCATGCTCTCACAATACATCGTCCACCGCCCGTACATCATTAATGTAAAAACATCCGCTCAGGAATATAACGGTGATCATTTTTTCGTATCCCGGTCATGGGATCAGCATTCTTATCCAGAGACCACGAGAGATTGTGTACGGGCTGTTGGAATATGGGGGATGATGCGCACCATTCTTGAGCATGCACGGCGGGGAAATATCACATCCCCGATGCATGCGGTTGCGGAGGAAGAAGGCATCGATGCCAGTGTCCTGTGCGGGCGGATCGCCACAGGGAGCGTGGTGATCATGCAGCGGGGCAGGCGTTGTGTCGGGATCGGGCAAGGGCTCCGTACCAAAGTCAACGTCAACCTCGGCACGTCAACTGGGAAGTCCAGCATGGAGGAGGAGAAAAAAAAAGCACAGATCGCCGAGGAGTTTGGCGCAGACACGATCAGCGACCTCTCCATGGGCGGGGACATCAACGCGATCCGGCAGGAGATCGTTGCCTGCACCACGCTCCCGCTCACGACCGTCCCGGTGTACCAGGCGGTTGCAGAGCACGGGCTGAAAGATATGACCGCAGATGACATCCTCGCGACAGTACGGATGCAGGCAGAGCAGGGCATCAGCTCGGTCGTGATCCACTGCGTGAACACATCGATGCTCGGGCAGTTGCGGGACAGGAAGCGGATCCTTGGTGTCGTGTCCAAAGGCGGCTCGATCACAAGCGCGTTCATGCTCCTGAACCGCTGCGACAACCCGTTCATCGGGCACTTCGATGAAATTTTGTCGGTCTGCAGGCGTTACGACATCGTCCTCTCGCTGGGAAACACGGCGCGGAGCGGGTGCATCAGCGACCGCCGGGACCGGGCGCAGCGGGAGGAGATACGCCAGAACGTGGCACTCGCACGCCGGGCGCACAAGAAGGGGGTGCAGGTGATCCTCGAGGGTGCCGGGGGGCACATCCGGCTCGACCGGATCCCAAAATACATACACGATTACAAGCGGCAGTCGGAATTTCCCCTCTTTGTGGCCGGCCCGCTGCCGACCGACATTGCGCTTGGCTACGACCACATCGCGGGATGTGCCGGGGCGAGCGTCGCGAGCGCTGCAGGTGCCGATTACCTCTGTTATATCACGCCCGCAGAGCACCTCGGGCTGCCCTCACCTGATGCGGTAAAGGAAGGGCTGATCGCGTTCAGGATTGCAGCGCACATCGGCGACACCGTGAAGTACGGCAGTGAGGGCAGGGACACCATGATGGCACGCATGAGGGCAGCCCTTGACCGTGAGGGCCAGATACGCTGCGCATTCGACCCGGCACGTGCCCGGGAACTCGCCGGGGACGACACGGAGTGCACGATGTGCGGGGAGTTCTGTGCCATCAAGATCATGCGGGAGTTGTGAGCCCCGGTTCCCGGCACCAAAAAACCGGCAGAGTCCCGCGGGAGACGGGGTAACAGATACCCTCATATGGTTCTGCTCTGTAACCTTGATTTTGGTACACCACGCATGGACGCAATCGAAGCGAAGAATCTCCGCAAGTCATTCGGGCCGGTCACCGCCGTCGACAATGTCAGTATCACTATTCCGGAAGGCGGCATTTTCGGGTTCCTCGGCCCGAACGGCGCGGGAAAGACCACCACGATCCGGATGCTGACCGGCGTGCTGATACCGGATGCCGGATCGGTGCGTGTTCTCGGGACGGATGTCAACAAAGACCCGCTCACCGCGAAGCTGAAGATGGGCGTCATCCCCGAGAACGGCACGGTCTACAGCGATCTCACCGCGGAGCAGAATATCCTCATCACCGCGAAGTTCTACGGAATGGACCGGGCGAGCCGCGAAGGCCGTACAGGGGAGATCCTCGCCCGGCTCGGGCTCACTGGGCGGAGAAACGATTTCGTTCGCACGTTCTCGAAAGGGATGCGACAGCGGATCAGCGTCGCGTGCGCCATCGTCCACTCGCCGCCGGTCCTGATCCTCGACGAACCGACCGTGGGGCTGGACGTGTACAGCCGCCGGCTCGTGATCGACACAGTCCGGCACATGAACCAGGAGGGCAGCACGATCCTCCTCACCACGCACAACATCGAGGAGGCCAATGCGCTCTGCTCGACGATCAGTATCATCAACAGGGGGAAGATCGTGGCAACCGGCAGCCCGGAGAAACTCAAGAAGACCTTCGACACCTCGCGGTATGTCGAGGTCTCGTTCGACCAGCCGGTGGGACACGGGCTGTTTTCGGCCCCCGGGATCACCCGGGCGGAGCCATGGGGGGACAAGTGGCGGGTCTTCACGGACGACCCGGACCGGGCCGTGAAACACCTCGCTTCCGTCGCGGAGCGGGAGCATCTGACGATCGTGTCTATCGCGACCTCGAACCCGACCCTCGAAGAGGCGTTTGTCAGGCTCACCGCAGGTGCGTAACATGGACCTGACCGTCTTTGCCCGGAGCATCCTCGTCATCACCGAGAAGAACATGCGGATCTATTACTTCAAGGGGCCGGTGGTCGTCTTCGGCCTGCTCTTTCCCCTCATCATGTTCCTCACGTTTTTCATCGGGCGGAACCTCGACATCGTCCTCTTCTTCCCCGGGTTCCTCGGCATGATGCTCTTTTTCACTGCGTCCTCGGTCGGCCCCCTAATCACGCCGTGGGAGAAGCGGGAGAAGACCTACGAGCGGCTCGTTTCCCTCCCCGTGATCCTCGAGAGCATCATCATCGGCGACCTGCTGGCCGGCGCGATCTTCGGCATTGCCATTACGACGATTGTCTTTGTGGTCTGTGCAGAGCTCCTCCACCTCCCCCTCATGAACGCCGGGCTCCTCGCCCTCTCGTTCGTGCTCGGGTCGATCGTGTTTGCGGCGCTCGGCACCCTGCTTGCCTCTCCGACAACGGACAACCCGTCGAACATCATGATGCTCTCGAGCCTTGTCCGGCTCCCGCTCATCTTCGTCTCGGGCATCTTCATCCCGCTCGGCCAGCTGGGCGGCTGGGAATGGATCCTCACCTCGCTCTCCCCGCTCACATATCTCGTCGACCTGTTCCATGCGGGGCTGAACGGCGACGCGGTCTACCCGCCATGGGTCGATGTGCTGGTGCTGATGGCCGTGATCCTGGTGTTCATCTGGTGTGCGAAGGTTATCCAGAAAAGGAACCTGGTGAAGGGGATTTAGGAATAGCATCAGGGGGAAAAATAAAAAACCTCACACCGGCAGATTACTTCACACAGGAGTGCACGGATGAAGTATGCCGATATCGACAGGATATACCAGGACATACCGCTGGCTTCCATCCCGTGGAATATCGGGACGCCCCCTGAAGCGCTCGTTGCGCTGGTGACGAGCGGGAGCGTGCGTCCCTGCACAACCATTGACCTCGGGTGCGGTGCCGGAAACTATGCCATCTGGCTTGCCGGGCTCGGGTTTGACGTGACCGGTGTCGACAGTTCGAACACAGCGATCAGGATTGCAGAAAAGAACGCACAGGAAAAGGGCGTGCGGTGCCGGTTCATCGTTGCCGATCTCCTCGGCGACCTGCATGAAGTGACCGGCACGTTCGATTTTGCATTTGACTGGGAACTCCTCCACCACATCTTCCCGGAAGACCGGGAAACGTATGTCAGGAATGTGCACAGGATCCTGAACCCCGGAGCGACGTACCTGTCCGTCTGTTTCTCCGAACAGGACCCCCAGTTCGGCGGCACGGGAAAATACCGAGAGACCCGGATCGGGACAACGCTCTATTTCTCATCGGAGTCCGAACTGCGGGAACTTTTTCTGCCGTATTTTGCGATCCGGGAATTGAAAACCATTGAGATCGGCGGCAAGTACGGGCCGCACCGGGCGGTGTATGCTTTGATGGAACGGCAGTGAATTTTTTTTGGTTTTTTTGAGGGGGTTGTCTCCGATACTAACGCCCCCGTCCCTTGGTTCCCTGTCACTCCCGACCGGGTATCATGAGTCTGCAGTTCTCCGCACGCCAGCCGACAAACACGTATATATCCCGCGTGCGAAACGGGAGACTGAGTGCAGCATGAACAATGATTCCATCGTCTTCCACGGCAGCCTGCAGCAGCTGCTGCAGAAGGTGGAGAGCGGCGAGATGATCCCCAAGCTGCAGGCCTCGCATGCCCCCATGTGCAAGTTTTTTACCGCCTACTATGTCATCAGCGGCATCCGCCACTGTGTCCCCCTCGTCCACGGTCCGACCGGATGCCCCCTCTACATGTCCGACTTTGTCAGGACGAGAGAGTGCTGCGAGATCCGGGGCGTCCCGCTCGAACCCACCGCCTGCACCACCCTTGACGAGAGCCACGTCATCTACGGCGGCGAGGGAAAACTGCTGGAGGCAGTGAAGGAGGCATACGCGAAATACCACCCCGACCTCATCGTGATCCTCTCCTGCTGCTGTTCCGGGATCATCGGCGACGATGTCGAGAGCATTGCCCGCGAGGCAGAAAAACTGGTCGGCTGCAGGGTGCTGGCGCTCAAGAGCGAGGGGTTCGGCGGCGACTTCCGGAGCGGGTACGAGGACGCGTTCCGGCTCATCATGGACCTGATGGAGCCGCCGGAACAGACGAGGAAGGGGACGGTCAACATCCTCGGTGCACGCTGGGGCCCGACGCC